>OLPD01000776.1_pt1 | contig 20088 bp, 18 predicted proteins | sample 1672111 | NCBI WGS metagenome assembly OLPD01 (sample SAMEA3136646, study PRJEB25190) | human gut metagenome
AGACCAGCACTGGTGTGGTGGTCTTATTTTGATACCCAATTTTCAACCTGTATAAGATTTTCAATGTTCTTCAATTTAGCCTTGACTTTTTATTTGCAGGCTTAATTCCAGAGTGGTTCCAGTAACACCTCGATCGTACCGCCGCAGACCATGCCTTCTTCCTCCGCATCATCTCCGGTCATATCCACATATTCTGTCTTTAGTCCTGTATTATTTTCATGCATCATGACTCTCGCTTTTCTTAAAACCTCTGCCTCCATACAGCCGCCTCCGATGGTTCCAACACAGCTGCCGTCTTCCAGGATCAGCATCTTGGATCCCACATTTCTTGGTGCAGAACCCTTTCTTGTAATGATCGTTGCAAGCATCTTCTTTCCCGGATGAACGATATCCAGGATTGCTTCCAGCAAGTCTTCCGGATAACCGCAGACTCTCTTGTTCTGATTCTTTACTTCGATGATTTCCGCCATGATCGCCACACCGATCTCCTCCGGTGTCTCAGCACCGATGTTCAGACCAATCGGACTTTTTATCTCGCCGATTACTTCCTGGCTGCATCCTTTTTCAATCAGATTCTGCTTTACCATCGCACTTCTTCGCCGGCTTCCGATCATTCCGATATAAGCATGTTCCTTCCCAACGATCTTCTCCAGACAAACCTGATCATATCTGTGACCTCTGGTCAGTACAACAAAATACGTATCCTTGTCTCCTTCGATCTGATCCAGGGCATCTTCAAACGGCTGGCAGATCACTTCCGTTGCACCCGCATTTCTGGCATGATCGGCAAACTGCGGACGATCTTCAAGAACCGTGACTTTCCATCCAAGCATAATCCCGATTTTGATCACCGGCACCGATACGTGACCACCGCCACAAATGACCAGATGCTCCTGCCCTCCAATTATATCACAAAACACCTGCTGCTCTCTGATTTCATAAAGTCCACATTTTTTCAAGTCTCCTGATTCTGAAAAATGTTCTGAAAAGAAACCATTTTCTTTACTTTCCCAGATTATTTTTTTCTCCGCCAAAATTGCTTTTTCTCCGGCTGCGGATCCTTTTGCCACTGTCAGAAGAACGTAATCCCCCGGCTTTGGTAAATCTTTTAATATCTCAAATACATTTTCCATCCAATCTCATCTACCCTACTACATATTTATTCAGTCTGTCAAATGCTTCTTTTAATACGGTTCCATCCTGAAACGGATCGGAATCTTCCGGCATTTGATCTCTCGCATGACGTTTTCTTTTATCCACATCACATTTTCTCTGTCATACAATACTTTTATTGTAACAAATTTTTCCGTCAAATGAAATAAGAAGGTGCAGCTCTTTTTGTCTGCACCTTCCCTTTTCCTTTATTTTGTGATCTGATTTTAAAAATACTTTGCATTCAGCTTTTTGACTGTCCATGCAAACCATACCAGTACCGCAAGTACCAGTACTAACATCACCCAGAATAATTTTCCTGTACTCTGCACGTAAGTATTATACAGATCTTCTGCGCCGTACAGGATCAGCACAACCGCAAGCACAAGAAGTTTCGGTCCTGCTGCTGCCCTGTATGCTTCCTTATCCTTACACTTCTTTATATTCGTATCTTTTGGTACAAGAATTGATGTATTGATGATTCCTTTGAATTTAAGCTGAAACCATGCATACAGGCTATACAATCCCGCTCCAATACCAATAATCCCGAAAATTCCTTCCATTCCGTTCATTCTTTTGCCTTCTCCTGTTTATTTTACGCCAAGAATATTCTTAACGGTCTGCTCCATCTGATCCACATCACATTCCGTATTGTGACGGATCTCGGCATTCATGATCTCTTTGATGGCATTCGGAATCTCTGTACCGGATACTTTCTGAAGCTCCTCGATCAGTTTGAAATCATCCTGTCCTTTATACTTCGGATCGATCGCTGACATAACGCTTCCTGCAAATTTGTATGGACTTGCTGTGGATGCTATTACTGTCTTTCTGTCATCTTTACTGTCTTCTCTGTAAGCTTTATACACCGTTGCAGCTACCGCCGTATGAGTATCCATTACATAACCGGTATCTTCGTATATATCATGGATTGTCTTTGCGACCTGCTCTTCTGTCGCATATCCTGCCGCAAAATCAGCCAGGTTTGCTTTCATCTCACCTGTAATCGCGTAACTTCCCTTTGTCTTCAGCTCAGTCATAAGATCCGTATCTTTTCTTGCATCTTCTCCTGAGATCTTGTAGATCAGACGCTCTAAGTTGCTGGAGATCAGAATATCCATGGACGGAGATGTTGTAAGAACAAATTCACGGTTACGGTCATAAGTTCCTGTCTGGAAAAAGTCATAGAGAACTTTGTTCTCATTGGATGCACAGATCAGCTTTGCAATCGGGATTCCCATATTCTTTGCGTAGTATGCAGCCAGAATATTTCCAAAGTTACCGGTCGGTACAACTACATTGATCTCTTCATCTTCCGCAATCTCTTCATTCTGAAGAAGCTTCGCATAAGCATATACATAATATACAACCTGCGGAACCAGACGTCCGATATTGATAGAGTTGGCAGATGAGAACTGGTAGCCTGCTTCATTTAATTCTTTTTCCAGCTCTTTGTTCTCGAACATTGCTTTCACACCGCTCTGTGCATTATCAAAATTGCCGTGGATTGCAACAACCGAAGTGTTGTCCCCTTTCTGTGTCACCATCTGAAGTTCCTGTACCCGGCTTACCCCATTCTTCGGATAGAATACAATAATCTTTGTTCCTTCTACATCTGCAAATCCTGCAAGTGCAGCTTTTCCTGTATCCCCGGATGTTGCAGTCAGAATGACGATCTCATTCTTCACCTGATTCTTCTTTGCAGAAGTAGTCAGAAGGTGCGGAAGAATGGAAAGTGCCATATCTTTGAATGCGATCGTTGCTCCGTGGAACAGTTCCAGATAATAAGCATCCTCCACCTTCGCAAGCGGTGCAATCTCTTCGGTATCAAACTTACTGTCGTAAGCCTTTGCGATACAGCTCTTCAGCTCTTCTTCTGTAAAGTCTGTCAGGAATTCCTTCATAACTGTATATGCGATTTCCTGATAGGTCATCTCTTTGAGCTCACCAAGCGACACCGGAAGCTTCGGAATCGAAACCGGTACAAATAATCCGCCGTCATCTGCCAGCCCTTTTAAGATTGCCTGGGAAGCTGTTACTGTCTTTTCTGCATCTCTTGTACTCTTATAAAGTAAATTCATGGTTCTCCACCCTTCTTATTCTTTCTGATTCACTTCAGCAATCTGCTAAAGTATTTTCCTATTTAGCGATTATAGCATAAGAACCTTTCAAGTGCAATGCCATCCTTATCTGCGTTTCCACTTTCGTCCACACATCCGGCTCAGAAGAAAACACAGGAGCAGTGCCCCGGTCAGAATAACACCGATCAGAAATATCAGAATCTTTACATAAGATCCATCTCCGGTTGCAACCGTCTTTGCTTTCTCAGTTTCCTTTGGCTTTTCCGGACTTTCCGGTTTTTCCTCTTCTGCCGGCTTTTCCTTTTTATAGGTTACACTCTGTCCTTCGTCCTCCAGATCTGCGTGCGCTGCAACCAGCTTTTCCTCCAGATACACTTCCTCAAATACAACAACCTGTTCTCCTTTAAGCTTCGTTGCATCAAACGTAAATTCCATCTGAATTTCTCCGAAATCTGTATCCGGGATCAGCTTTTTCTCTGCGGTCACTTCTTTTCCATCCTGAAGAACCGGCTTTTTGGTCTCCTTATCCATTAATGTGCCTTTAACTACATATTCTTTTCCAATCTCCAGATTTTTCCATTTTACCTGATCTATGACCGTTACCTGTTCTGTCCGTTTCCCGTTATGCGTTCCCGTTTCCCGGTCAGATGCTCTTGTCCCGATCTCCGGTACGGGATGTTCATCATTTGTCAGTGTCCCCAGATCAATTACTCGCATTTCCTTTGTTACTTCCACCTCAAACGCAGGAATCAGCATCCGGTCTTCATTATTTTTACAAGACAGTTCTTCCACCAGATACGTTCCGTAAGGAAGCGCTCCTCTTGTATTATCCGGAGTTCCTTCCCCAAACCAGATCCCATCTTCACTTGTCTTCCCCTCATTCGTGTTGACGGTATGTGGATTCCAGTACGCACCGGTCGAAGCCTCCCCGTTTTTATCCGTCAGGATCACATGGCTCTCCCCAGTTGCCTGCGATGTGATCCGAAATGGGATATCCGCCAGTCTTTTCAAAGTTTTATCTGCCGCTTTCACCAGCTTTAAGTCCCCACGGATGAGCTTTTCCTTTATTTCCACTGGATTCCATATTTTCAGGGCTTTATAGCTTCCATTTTGCTCCGTTCCAGTCCTGATACAATGTGTAACGGTGTCCACCAGATACCCTTCCGGCGCATGCATCTCCCATACCGTAATCGTTCCAAGCGGAAGCTCGTTATTTTCAAAAAACGGATCCCCGCTGATCAGGTGCGCCTCATCCATCCGGACCACACCATCCGCATCCGACTTCAGCTTCCAACTCCTGAGCGGCACCTTCACACCGATCTCATTTTGATTGTCAAAAATGCTATCAAAAAATGCCACATGAAATTCTGCTCCCGCAAGAGAAAGTCCTGCCTGCGCCTGCCCTTTCCCTGTTTCCGCATCCTGCTTCCGGAGCAGGATTTCCACCTTTGTCTTTTCCGGTTCATCCTGACACTCATAGGTCACGGTCTGTCCGGCATTCACCGTGATCTGCCGCAGCTTTGTGTCCAGTACATAACCTTTCGGTGCTTTAGTCTCTTTGATGTCATAGGAACCCTCCGGCAGATTTTCTGCCTTCCCGTATCCTTTCTTGTCTGTCCGGATTACGCAGACTGCCTCGGATGTCCCACTTTTACAGACGGTATACTCTGCCCCTTCCAGTGAGTAGAGCTGATTATCAGCCGTAATCTCTGACCTTGCAGAGCTCTTCATGATCTCCAGGCTTCCGTTATGGGTTGTCTTAAAAAGATATATCGTTGATCTGGATTTTGCCACAAGCTGTGAAATCTGATTGCCACTCGACGGGATAGATGCCGAATGCCAGAACCGATTATCGTTGCTATTATCTCCCCAGAAAAATCCGATATGGCAGTCTGCATCTTCTTCCTCCCAGGAAACCGGCTCAAAATAGATCACATCTCCTTTTTGCGCTTTTCCGCCCGCAAGCAGCTCCTCAATGGTGTTGTAATGATAGGATTCCACGGCATTGTCTGTCATCCAATGAAACCAGTTGCTCGCATTGACCTTGCCGCCACGGAGACTTCCTTTGTCAATTCCTGACAGATCCGCTCCACATTTTTCCAGAACATAAGCGACAAACCCGGTACAGTTCATTGCCCCATTTCCACCGTAGGCTCCGTTCGGACGCATGCAGTTCTCTGCTGTCAGAGGATATCCGCTGTAAGGCGTTCCCAGATAATAACCGTCCTTTTCGTGGTTTTTTAACTCCTCAAGCACTTTTCCCGGCTCTGCTCCTAATTTTTCATCAAGTTTTACAATCGTTTCTTTCTTTGCGATTCTCTCTGCTGAGTTTGCAGATACGACAGGCATACTGCTGCCCGACAATGATACTACCGCCAGAATCACACTTAGTATTCCGGCAAAATGATTCTTTATATATTTCATAAAAGTTTCTCCTTCTGCCTTTTCAGGTCAGAAAAGAGAATATAAAAGACGAGTACCCTTACTATAAAGGAAGAGTACCCGCTTGTCAATAGTATTTTATTGTTGATCTGCCTCCAGAACGATCACACTTCTCGGTCCCACAAGAATTCTTTCCTCCGAAATCCGTACCGGATTCTGATAAATTTCCTGCTTTTTATCTCCAGTATTTGCCGCCACATGCCAACTATATCCGCCCGGAAGTTGTGGAAGTTCTACCCAGACACCTTCCCAGTATGGATTCATCAGAAGATACACACAGTCTTCTTTTGCCATTTTATTATCATATCCGGCAAACATGACTGCCGCCGTCCGGATCTCCGGTCTGGAAAAATCCAGTTTCCACGGCACTTCACCGTGAAAGCTGATCTCCGGAAATCCAAGACTGCTCGCCCCTGCATCTCCTGTGATCGACGGATGCCGTTTCCGAAATGCCGTCATATAAGCACAAAAATCAAATACATCCTGAAACTTTTCTTTTCTTGTCCAGTCCAGCCAGGAAATCTCGTTATCCTGACAGTAGGCATTATTATTCCCGAACTGAGTATTGCCAAACTCATCACCTGCAAGGAACATCGGTGTCCCTCTGCTGCAAAGCAGGACCGCAAAAGCATTTTTCATCATCCGGTGGCGCAGTTCAACAACCATAACCTGATCGGTGTCCCCCTCTGCCCCACAGTTCCAGCTCCGGTTATCGTCACTTCCATCAAGATTTCCCCATCCATTAGCCTCATTATGCTTCTGGTTATACGAATAAAGATCATACAGGGTAAATCCATCATGGCAGGTCAGGAAATTCACAGAAGCATGTTTTCCGCGGATTCTGGTATCATAAATGTCCGGAGAACCGGCAATTCTCTGAAGCGCTGCTCCTGCTGCCCAAAGTCCCCCTTTTAAATATTCCCTCACGTCATCCCGGTATCTTCCGTTCCATTCTGACCATCTGCGGAATGCCGGAAAACTTCCGACCTGATAAAGTCCGCCGGCATCCCACGCCTCCGCGATCAGCTTTGTGTCTGCAAGCAGCGAATCATAGGCAAGATTCTTTACGAGTGGTGGATTTTCCATCGGTGACCCATCCTCATTTCTTCCCAGGATCGAGGCAAGATCAAACCGGAAGCCGTCCACCCGGTACTCTGCCACCCAGTATCGCAGACAATCCTGGATCATTTTGATCACCACCGGATGATTACAATTCACAGTATTTCCACAGCCACTGAAATTATAATATTTTCCATCGGGTGTCAACATATAATAAATCTGATTGTCAAATCCTTTAAACGAAATAAACGGTCCGCATTCATTTCCTTCTGCCGTATGGTTAAACACCACATCCAGGATTACTTCAATCTGGTTATCATGCAGTTCTCGGATCAGTTCTTTTAATTCTACTCCTTCCCGGTTGTATTCCGTTGATGCTGCATAGCTCGTATTCGGCGCAAAAAAGCTGACTGTATTATACCCCCAGTAATCAATCAGTTTCTTTCCATCAACCTCACGGCTCCCCTGCAGTTCATCAAATTCAAAGATCGGCATTAGCTCCACCGCATTAATTCCCAGTGTTTTCAGATAAGGAATTTTTTCTTTGATTCCGGCAAAGGTTCCAGGATGACGGACACTTTTGTCCATCTTCGTGAATCCCCTGACATGCATCTCATAGATGATCAGTTTTTCTATCTGGCTTTTCACTGCCCCAGAAGAAATTATTCCGGACTACTCTGGCACGATATCCCCCTGTATTTAGTGCTTTTCCCCATACACTCTGCCCGGTAACTGCCTTTGCATACGGATCCAGTAAAATATGCTTTTTATCAAACAGCAGACCTTCCTTTGGTTTCCACGGTCCGTCCAGCCTGTACGCATATTCAAATTCTTCAATATCCAGTCCGAATACCATCATGGAAAATACATCTCCGATCCGGCAGTTTTCCGGAAATGGGATCACCGCATAAGGTTCCGGTTCCTTTCTGTGAAACAGAAGAAGTGCACATGTCACTGCCCCTTTTGAATGCACTGTAAAATTAACTGCCGACTGAAATGCAGTCGCACCTTCATCACGATACAGTCCGGGACAGATTTCAAATCCATTTACATTTTCTGTCGGAACCCATCTTGGCATCATTTCTTCCAGCATTTTACCAGCTCCTTCCATGTCATGTTTTCAGTATAGCACATTTTTCCGTTTACACATCTTTCCTTTCTGTATATAATATAAAGGATTACATATTTTTTTGCAGCAGACTCAAGGAGGTTTTTTATGACTGCACAGCATCTATATTATTTATTTCAGTGCTTCTTTATATATGCCTTTTTAGGCTGGTGTACAGAAGTTGCGTTTGCCGCTTTTAAAGAACATCGTTTTGTCAACCGTGGATTCTTAAATGGCCCGATCTGTCCGGTATACGGTTTCGGCGTGGTTGCAGTCATTCATTTTCTGACACCGCTTCGTTCCAACCTGCTCCTGCTATATCTCGGAAGTGCTATTCTTGTTACTGCAATCGAATGGCTGACCGGGTTCATTCTCGAAAAGGTTTTCCATAACAAATGGTGGGATTATTCTAATATGCCGCTCAATCTGAATGGATATGTGTGCCTTTTGTTTTCTCTGATCTGGGGAGTGTTCTGTGTTTTCATCGTAGATGTATTCCATCCACTGATTGACACACTGCTCTCACACATTCCTTTCCTTGTCGGTATCATTCTTGTATGTATTCTGGTGATTGCCGGACTTGCCGATCTCTATGTAACAGCATCCGGTATCCTGAAGCTCAACAAACGTCTTGAAAAAATGCAGGCCATTGCAGACGAACTTCATCAGATTTCCGACAAGCTTGGTGAATCAATCTACAAGCGTACCATTACAGCTATGGAAAAACAGGAAGCAATTTCAGACACCTTTGCCGATGTTTCTGACGAAGTAAAAGAACGGATTGCTCTTCTTCGCGGAAGCTACCTGGAAAATGTCAAAGCAACTTCTCATATGCAGAAGCGTATCATGAAAGCTTTCCCGAAAATGCAGAGCCGCAACTACAAAGAATCCTTTGAAGATCTTAGAAACAAACTGAAGGAAATGTCTCTCAAAAAATAACAGGCTGTAAAAAATCCATCTGGTTTTCTTTTAAAAAAAGAAATCAGATGGATTTTTTATCTTTAAAATTATGATGTGAGTGTCAAAAGTAAATTTTGTCACTCACTAATGTTTTCTCTTGATCTTGTCCAGATACGGAATCTCGATTGGATCGATTGCATCAAGTGGCTGTTCTTTATTGATCTTCTTTTTGCGTGTGTGCTTTTTCAGAAGTGCACCACCCCGGTTATAAAACCAGAAAGAAAAGATCAGAAGTTTATTGAATTTTCCAATTTTGTCTTTTGTCGTCTTCGTGTAATACTCCCCACCGGACTGGATCTCTCCTTTTTCCCTGATCTGCCGGATCAGATCCAGCTCTGTCTCAATCCGTACCGGAAATTCCGTATACCCCATGCCGACGCAGTCCAGCTTATGCGCATCACTTCCTCCGGTTCCCGGTTTTCCATATTTTTCAGCAAGATACTTTGCCCCTTCATTGGACTGTGGTGGCTCACATGCATTGAAAGTCTCTATAAAATCAAATTTTTCAATCAACTCCGGAGATTTCTGCCATCTTTTCGTATTCGTAAAACTCAGATACTTTTCCCCACACGGATGTGCCGGTCCACAGATTCCTCCATTGTGATGCACAAAATCAATCAGCAGCGAAAGCGGAAGTCCTCTCAGCTCCAGAAGGCGCATCTTTACTCCCTGTGGCATAATGATCAGAATGTGTCCCGCATCCAGTGTATCATACTCTATTCCTTTCAATACGACAAAATCTTTGTATTTTCTCCCTTTGATCGTATTCTTCCAGTGCCGATATCCATTATAGGTGTCATGATCTGTAACCAGCATTCCGCCAATGCCTTTAGACTGCAGCTTTTTAATAAATTCTTCAATCGGCACTTTGCTGTCAATTGATCCTTCTCTTACATGACAATGCATATCTATCTTCATATTTTCATCTCCAGATCTTATATCGTTGATACTATTTTTATTATACCTCTTTTTTTATAACGCTGCAAGAAATACCGGTTTCTTCCAGCCATTCCTGATCAGATACAAAAGAGGATGTATCACATTCTGATACATCCTCTCATCCATCTTATCTATTCTTCATCCTCGTCATCATCATCATCCAGATCGATCAGCATGGTTCTTGCCATCTCTATTTCTTCTTCTTTTGATGTTTCTTTCTTGATCGCATTTGCTCTTCGAACCTGCTTCTTGTTGATCTCACTTGACTTCATGATAAACTGGATCACGATTCCGATAAATGTAATCCCAATCGAAATGATCCACATGAAAATCACATTTTTCAGACCTGCCAGATCATAGATCATCATTCCTGCTCCAAAACCGCCTGCTAATGCCGTCGCAATAATCACAAACGGTTCAAACCAGATCATTGCAAGGATTGCGAAAATCAGTCCGACTGCTCCGCAGACTGCCAGCATGATCCAGTTTCCCGCATTTGTAATCGCAAGTACTGTGCCAGCCATTCCCAGAAAGCATACCCAGAAAGCTCCGAATTTCTTAAATACACTGTTCAGTATTGCAAAAACCAAACCCGCAACTCCGGCTGCGATCAGTACCGGAACAGCTTCCAGTCCCATAAGATATGTCACGGCAAATCCAAGCAATGCCCCTGCAACAAATCCAATCACTGCATTCCAGACACGGATCAGCTTCAAACCTAAAATTCCAATGAAAACTGATATAACAATTGATACCGCCGAAACAATCACGGCTTCTTTTCCTGCTATAAATACCGCACTGTTTCCCATGATATCCTTCAATACTATACCTATTGATTCCATCCTAATCTCTCCTCCTGTCGTACTTTCCTGTTGTTAAGTCAGACGCTTATTTTGATGAAGAGTCTGAAGATGTATCTGTATCTTCGGTCGTGCTCTTAACCGTTACGCCCTGATCAGCAAAACTGATCGTATTCCATACTTTTTTATGTACTTTAATATCCGTTTTCTTTTTCCATTTCTTACAAATTGACTGATACTGGTCACTCTTTCTCTGTGATACAATGGACTCTTTCTTGGTATCCGTTGCATCACGGTCAAGAAGGCTGACTACTTTTGCAACATAATAGCCATTGTCTGCTTCGATCACGTCTGTTACTTCGCCTTCTTTTAACTTATCAGCAGCTTTGATCAGATCTTCGTTTGGCGATGTCGTATCCGAGTCAAATGTCAGATCGGTGGCTGATGCACCTACTGCTGTTGCAAATACAGAAAAATCTTCTGCCGAAGCCACATCTTTCTGGAAATCTTCTGCTTTCTTTTTCACTTCTGCTTTTTCATCATCTGACATATCTGTCGACTTTCCATCACTGCCCGTTGTCTTTGTAGAGAACAGCACATACTGCATTTTCTTCTGTGCTGCTTCCTCATCGGATACATTCGTATCTACATCCGCAGTCATGGCAGTTTCCATCTTCTTCTGAAGTGTCAGAAGTTCCAGTACTTTCTTTACCGTCTTTTCATCGCCCGATACTGCATCTTTTGCAGCACTGTCATTGCTGTCAGTAAATTTCTTCGCAGCATCCTCGATGCTTTTTTCCTCATCATCACTTAGCAAAACTTTATAATCATCCTTGTGCTCATCCAGAATATACATTTCTTCCAGAGAATCCATGATTGAATCCTTATAATTCTCTTCGTAAGTCTTTCCGTCTGTAACTTCTTTTCCCCAAAAATTATCTCCCAGATAACTGCTATATGTTGTTTCAAACTGCGCCTGCTGATATCTTGCAAAAAAGTTCGCCACATCTGCAGTCACTTTCTCATCTCCGACTTCTACCACTGTATCCTGTCCGTTAAACTTGCTTCCACATCCGTTTAAAGATGCAATGCAGGCAACTGCCAGTATACAGGCAACCACTCTTTTTTTCATTTATAAAATTTCCTCCTTGATCTTCTCTCCATTGTACACACTTCTTCACTATGCACTCGTATAGTATATCTTTTTTTTACCTTACTGGCAATCTTTTTCATAAAAAATACACATTATTCTTCGACAAGTCCCTGTATATCTTCGACAATTTTTCCTGCATTTTCAAGAATCTGCTCTGCTTTTTCTTTTTTATTTTTCCGAAGTTTACAATAAATAAAATATGGATTTTCTGCATCTGTCTTAAATGTCAGTTCTCCCTTATATTTTGCCAGCAGTTCCGGAATCTTTGCTACATTTACCCTTGCCTTCTCATACATGATAAATTTGTATTCATCGCCTTTTTGCTCTACCGAAATTACATAAGCCGCATGTGCTTTCGCCTTCAGCTGCGCGATCATCAGAAGCTGCTGCACCTTGCGTGGTGGATCGCCGAAACGGTCAATCAGTTCTTCTAGCATATCTTCCTGTTCTTCTTCTGTCTCAATTGCTGCGATCCGTTTATAGATATCCAGCTTCTGATACTCATTCGGAATATAAGATGCCGGAATATAAGCATCAATATTCAGATCCACGGTTGTCGCATAGGTTTCTTCCGGGATCTCTCCCTTCAGGTGACGGACTGCCTCACTTAACATCTTACAGTAAAGATCGTATCCCACTGCATCCATATGTCCATGCTGTTCCTCCCCAAGCAGGTTTCCTGCCCCACGGATTTCCAGATCCCGCATGGCGATTTTTACACCAGAGCCAAGATCTGTAAACTCACGAATTGCCGAAAGACGTTTTTCTGCAACCTCCCGGAGCATTTTGTCTCTTCTGTACAAAAGAAATGCATATGCCATACGGTTCGATCTTCCAACTCTTCCACGTAGCTGATAAAGCTGGGAGAGTCCCATCCGATCTGCATCATGGATGATCATGGTATTGGCATTGGAAATGTCAAGACCGGTCTCGATGATCGTCGTCGATACCAGAACATCAATTTCTCCATTGATGAAATCGTACATAATATCTTCTAACTTGTGTTCCCGCATCTGCCCGTGTGCATATGCCACATTTGCATCCGGCACAAGTTTCTGGATCTTCGCTGCCATTTCAGCTATATCCTGGACACGGTTATAGACATAGTACACCTGTCCCTGGCGGGAAATTTCTCTTTCGATTGCCTCCCGGACCATCTCATCATTCTCCTCCATCACATAGGTCTGGATCGGCATCCGGTCAACTGGTGCTTCTTCCAGCACACTCATGTCACGGATTCCGATCAGACTCATATGAAGCGTTCGGGGAATCGGTGTTGCCGTAAGTGTCAGAACATCAATATTTTCCTTCAGCTTTTTGATCTTTTCTTTATGCTGTACTCCAAAACGCTGTTCCTCATCAATGATCAGAAGTCCCAGATCTTTAAATGCCACATCCTTACTCAATACCCGGTGGGTTCCGATGATGATATCAACCTGTCCCTTTTTCAAATCTTCGATCGTTTTTTTCTGTTGTGCAGGTGTGCGGAAACGGCATAACAGATCCACCCTTACCGGAAATTCTTTCATCCGTTGCACAAAAGTGTTGTAATGCTGCTGTGCAAGAATCGTAGTAGGGACCAGATAGACAACCTGCTTGTTCTCCTGCACTGCCTTGAATGCTGCCCGGATTGCAATCTCTGTCTTTCCAAATCCCACATCCCCACAGATCAGACGGTCCATGATCTTTGGACTTTCCATATCCCGTTTTGTTGCCTCGATTGCAAGCTGTTGATCCTCCGTTTCCTCAAACGGAAACATTTCTTCAAATTCTTTCTGCCAGACCGTGTCCTTTTCATAGACAAATCCTTCTTTGGACTGCCGTACTGCATAGAGTTCCACCAGATCTTTGGCGATCTGCCAGACTGCTGTCTTTACCTTGCTCTTCGTGCGATGCCATTCCTGTCCTCCAAGTTTGTTAAGTTTCGGCTTTTTAGCATCTGCACTGGCATACTTCTGGATCTGGTCAAGCTGTGTGGCAAGAATATAAAGATTTCCACCATCAGCATACGAAATCTTCATATAATCCTTTGTCACCTTATCAACTTCTATCTTTTCAATTCCCCGGTAGATTCCAAGTCCATGATTCTCATGCACTACATAGTCTCCCGGTTTCAGATCCGAAAAGCTGCTTATTTTCTGTCCATCATAACTTTTTCGTTTCTTTTTCTTCTTTGTCTTTCCAAAAATATCTGACTCAGATATGACAATAAATTTAATCATCGGATACTCGTATCCGACTTCTATATGCCCGTAGCATACCATGATCTCCCCTGGATTCACTTCACGTTCCTGATCCTCACTGTAAAAACTGCTCAGATCATAATCACGTAGATCCTCTGCCAGACGTTTTGCCCTTGTTCTGGACCCAGAAATCAGAACCGCCCGGTATCCGTTCCTTTTCAGTCTTTTGAGATCCTGTGTCAGCATCTCAAAGCTGCTGTTATACGGGTTAACGCTTTTTGCCTGGATCCCAAACCGCTTTTTCACAAAAAATGGCTTACATTTCATTTCCAGAGCACACATCCCGATCATACAGAATTTGTTCAGAAATTTTATAATTTCATCAGTCGTAAAAAATTCCGGAGCTTCTTCCATTTCCCCGGTCCTTTCCATTTCTTCTGCACGGTTCTCTCTCGCTTTTTCCACTTCATTTTCTGCCAGACGCCCTTTTTCCAGAAGCCTTGCTGGTTCATCCAGGAACACCAGTGTGTCCTTCGGATCAAAGTAGTTGATAAAAGAAACTTTCCGGTCACTTCCCAGTCTGTCATCTGCCGGATAAATAACGATCTGTTCCAGATTCTCTACAGATCTCTGGCTGTCCACGTCAAAAGTCCGTATTGAATCCACTTCATCTCCCCAGAATTCAATACGGATCGGCAATTCCTCGGTAAGTGGGTAAATATCAATGATTCCACCACGAACTGCAAACTGCCCCGGACCATCCACCTGGGCTTCCCTGTCATATCCAAGTTTTATGATCTTCTCCTTCAGCGATTCAAATTCCAGCGCCTCCCCATTGGAAATGGTCAGAATGTCCCCTTTTATTTCTGCTTCCGATGGCAGTTCATCCATGAATCCGTCAATCGTTGTAATGACCGTAACCTGGCTTTTTGCCTCCATCATCATCTGCAAGGTTTCCATCCGCTGTTTGACCAGCTGTTTTCCGTGGATATCTGCCTGATAAAAAAGGAGATCCTTTGCCGGATAATAGCTGGTATTTTCATTTAAAAAACGATATTCTTCGTATAATTTTTTTGCTTTATCTTCACTGGAAAGAACGATCAATGTATGCCCATAACCTTTTCCAAGCGCATACATCAAATGCGTTTTCTGTGATGTCACACACCCGGAAAGAAGCAGCATGCCCGGTTCCCGTCCACGCTCTTCACAGATTTCTTCAATCTCTGCCAGTTCAGATAAAGGAGCCGTAAGTGCATGCATCGCTTTTTGCCTCCTCTTATTCTTTCTTTTTCTGGTTATATTCGTTCATTGCCTGATCGATTGCTCCCTGCATGATCAGAGCAGAAGCTTCACAGGCAAGATCATATCCTTCTTCCATAAGTACACGGTCCTCTTTGGAAAATTTTCCAAGAACATAATCAGCAAGATCATATCCTTTCGGTTTTTCTCCCACACCTACCTTGATCCGTGGAAACACACTGGTTCCAAGATTGGCAATGATATTTTTGATTCCGTTATGTCCACCGGTACTTCCTTTTCTGCGGATCCTGAGTTGTCCGACTTCCAGACTGATATCATCATAAATTACAAGAAGTTCTTCTTCCGGATCGATCTTGTAATATTCCACCAGACTACGGATACTCTCTCCACTCAGGTTCATATAAGTCTGCGGCTTCACAAGAAGCACTTTCTGTCCCTCGATCACTCCTTTTCCGATGAGGGCACGGTGTTTTTTAGTATCGACTGCTATCTGGTATTTCTCCGCCAGGCGGTCCACCACATCAAATCCAACATTATGTCTTGTCCCCTGATACTTTTCATCCGGGTTTCCAAGTCCTGCAATTATAAACATTCTATTCACCTCTGCTTTTTCTCTTTCCTGATTCTACTAAATCCTTTCTCTTTTGTCACGCATTTCTCATGCATAAACTATTTTTTCTTTTCATATAGTTTATTAAGCGGCATAACCTGCCGAAATTCCATACTGCCTAAGGAGGTTCTTTATGAATTCCAAAACAAAAATCATCGTACTTCACATGAAAGAAATTATCTATACTGTTATTTTTGCCACTTTAGGTATTCTCATCCTCTGCCTTTTATTCTTTATGTTCTCCGGAGACCGGCATTCCTCTGTATCCGACAAAAAATATACTCCCGGCGTTTATACCTCTTCTTTTACACTCGGAAATGAAGATCTGGAACTGGAAGTTTCTGTCTCTGACACCTCTATCAATTCCATCCGCATTTCCAATCTAAGTGAGACGGTAACTGCCATGTATCCTCTTCTTCAGCCATCTCTTGAGAATCTGGCTGACCAGATCTGTAAATCCCAGTCCCTTGATCATCTTACACTTTCAAGTGACAGTCCCTATACTTCTCAGCTTCTTCTCAACACCATCCGTGATGCGCTCAAAAAAGCTGCGGCAACCAACTGATGCCGCAGCTCTTTTCCTTTTATTAACCTTCCACGATCAGATACTGTCCATTCGGAAGTGCGAATACTTCTGAAGCCTCTTCCAGCTCTTCATCACTCATACCACTGATGTCCGCTCCGCTTTCATCCAGATAATCTCTCACATCCTTGATAGAATCTACAACAACCGCCATACAGTCTTCCAAAAACGCTTCTGCCTCTTCCAGTGTCTCTGCAACCGGCTCATCAAAAAGCTGTGACTGCATATTCAGGAATGTCTGCAGACATTCTTCATCATACTCATACATACAGGCAACCCTCCCTTATCTTTCTCACAGAAAAATTTTCTCATCTGAACTATAAATAGTTAAGCAATTCTTCAGCATGTGCAATTGTTGCATCTGCTCCTGTCTCCACAAGAAGTTCTTTGGTCCGGAATCCCCATTCTGCTCCGACTGTAAACATACCGGCAGCTTTCCCTGTCTTCATATCTACATCCGAGTCTCCTATGTATATTCCTTCTTCCGGCGATACCCCTAATTTATCAAGTATCCACAGAAGTCCTTCCGGATCCGGTTTCTTCGGAAATTCACCCGACTGCCCCTGAATATGGTCAAAATATCCTTTTCCAAATGTACTTTCCACTACATCGATCGCCTGCAAATGTGGTTTGTTGGAAAATACTGCAATCTTTATTCCCTTCTTCTTCAGTGAATCTAACATCTGAACAACACCATCATAAGGACGTACATGGTACATACAATTTTCTCCAAAGATTCTGCTGTACACTTCCATACCTTCTTCAATCCTCTTAAGCTCTGTGTCTCCGGACGCACGAAGTGCACGTTCCATAAGGCATCTGGCTCCATCCCCAACGAAGCTTCGGCACTGGTCTTTGGTAATCGTCTCAAGTCCCATTTCTTCTAACGTCTTATTCGTTGAATAAGTCAGCGAATCCAGCGTATTTGTCAAAGTTCCATCCAAGTCAAAAATACACGCTTTATACATTGCTATTCTCCTGTTCTTCTGTTCTATGATTATAATAGTATGAACCTTGACAAATTTCAACTGGAAATCTCTATTTTTCTATTCACTTCGCAGATATTGTCGCATAGCCCTGAGTGCATTCTTTTCCAGGCGGCTTACCTGTGCCTGTGAGATTCCGATTTCTTCTGCTACCTCCATCTGCGTTTTTCCTTCAAAAAAACGAAGTCTGATAATATGCTTCTCCCTTTTTCCGAGTCGGTCCATTGCCGCCTGAAGAGACAGCTTCTCCACCCATCTGTCTTCTTTGTTCCTTTTGTCACTGATCTGGTCCATCACATACATAGCATCTCCATTGTCATTATATACCGGCTCATTTAAGCTGACCGGCATCTGGATCGCATCCAGCGCATAGACGATCTCTTCCTTTGCGATCCCGATTTCCTCTGCAATTTCCTGAACAGTAGGTTCTTTCTGATTTACTTTGACATAATTTTCTTTCGCGTAAATGGCTTTATATGCCGTATCACGAAGTGACCTGCTAACACGGATCGAATTATTGTCCCGGATGAACCGCCGGATTTCTCCAATGATCATCGGTACCGCATAAGTTGAAAATTTTACTTCCAGCTCCGGATTGAAATTATTGATTGCCTTGATCAGTCCGATGCACCCGATCTGAAACAGATCATCCGGATTTTCACTGCTTCCCGAAAAGCGTTTGATCACACTGAGTACCAGACGCAGATTTCCTTTGATATACTGTTCTTTTGCCTCCTCATCCCCCGCTTTGATCTTCTCAAAAAGCACCTCTTTTTCCCTGTCGCTAAGCAGGGGAAGCTTTGCTGTATTTACACCACAGATTTCTACTTTATTAAGTACCATCTCAATAAACCTCCAAATCTTTACTGGTATAAATTTTTCTCAAAACTGTTTTTATTTATTCGATTCCCACTAAAATATTAAAAATATCGCTCCTTGACTTTTCCCATACTCTTCTGAAAGAATATACATCTTAGTAATATTGTCTGATTTTCTATCATTTTTCTTTAAATTATAGTATAATATACTAAAATAATTTTTACGCAAAGGGGTTGAGTATATGAAACTTACTTTTATCGGTGCCGCCCATGAAGTAACTGGAAGCTGCCATTATCTTGAAGCATGTGGAAAACATATTCTAATAGACTGTGGACTGGAACAGGGACCTGATCTGTATGAGAATCAGGAAATCCCGATCAATCCTTCCATGATCGACTATATCCTCTTAACACATGCACACATTGACCATTCCGGCAAGATTCCTCTGCTTGTAAAAAATGGTTTTAAAGGAGAAATCATCTGTACATTCGCCACCTCTGATCTGTGCAGCATTATGCTCCGTGACAGTGCACATATCCAGGAATCCGAAGCAGAATGGCGGAACCGGAAGGCACTTCGTTCCGGTGCTCCGCTTTACGAACCACTTTATACTGTACAGGACGCCATGAATGCAGTCGCACTTCTTGCGCCGATCGATTATAACCAGACGATCCAGCTCTGTGAAGGAATCGAACTTCGCTTCACAGATGTCGGTCATCTGCTTGGTTCTTCCTGCATTGAAGTCTGGATCACAGAAGACGGTGTAAGCAAAAAAATCGTATTTTCCGGAGATGTCGGAAATATTGACCAGCCGATCATCAAAGATCCGCAGCATGTGGATACAGCCGATTATCTTGTCATCGAATCCACCTACGGAAACCGGGTCCATTCTACTGTAAAACCGGATTATATTAAGGAGCTTACCAGAGTCTTGCGCGAAACCTTTGCCAAAGGTGGAAATGTAGTCATTCCATCTTTCGCAGTAGGAAGAACCCAGGAGCTTTTATACTTTATCCGTGAGATCAAAGAAAATAATCTTCTGCCGGAATATCAGAATTTTGAGGTTTATGTAGACAGTCCTCTGGCGATTGAAGCAACCAACGTTTTCCAGAAAAATGTACAGTCCTGCTTTGATGAGGATGCAATGGCTTTGATAAGTAAAGGAATCAACCCTCTTCTTTTCCAGGGACTGAAAACTACGATCACCAGTGAAGAATCTAAAATGATCAACTTCAATGACAAACCAAAAGTAATCATCTCTGCTTCCGGAATGTGTGAAGCCGGCCGTATCCGCCATCATCTGAAACACAACCTCTGGAGAAAAGAATGCACGATCCTCTTCGTAGGCTATCAGGCAGTTGGCACTCTTGGCCGCAAGCTTGTCGAAAGCAAACCGGAATCAGTCCGGCTCTTTGGCGAAAATGTAGAGGTTAATGCCCGTATTGAAGTCCTTGCAGGGATCAGCGGACATGCCGATATGAATGGTCTTCTGAACTGGATTGATGGATTCAAAGAGAAACCATCCCACATCTTTGTTGTACATGGAGAGGATTCGGTTACAGATTCTTTCGCTGCTACCATCACAGACCGTTTCGGCATTCCGGCATTTGCACCATACTCCGGAGGCTGTGTTGATCTCGCAACCGATACCATCCTTTCTGAAGGTATCAGGCTTCCGAAAAAAGCAGTTGAAAAGCCGGCCAAAGCACGTGCTCTTACTGCATTCAACCGCGTGGTTGCGGCAGCCAAACACCTCATGGATGTTGTGCTTAAAAATGAAGGTCTTGCAAACAAAGATCTTGCAAAATTCGAGTCACAGATCCAGAATCTTGCCGACAAATGGGATCGTGACGACAGATAAATACCGATCTTATCTTTCCAGAGACCGGCTTCCGACAAGGAACGCCGGTCTTTTCCTGTCTTTTTCGACAATTCTTTAAAAAAATCCAGCAT
>OLPD01000779.1_pt1 | contig 20065 bp, 16 predicted proteins | sample 1672111 | NCBI WGS metagenome assembly OLPD01 (sample SAMEA3136646, study PRJEB25190) | human gut metagenome
AAAAAAATATGATAGTGCACATAATACATAAATAAAGTTTTGAAGTAAAAAAATATAATTATACTTATTTGAGAGGGGAATTTCTATGAAAGACTTATTAGATAAAGGAGCTGTAGTACAAAGAGATATGGAAACATATGCTATAGCACCGCATTTAACAGGAGGACTTATAACTCCAAAGCAACTTAGAGATATTGCAGATGTTGCAGAAAAGTATAATGCATCAGCTGTAAAGGTAACTGGAGCTCAAAGAATTGCTATTGTTGGGTTAAAGGAAGAAGATATTGACAATGCGTGGGCTGATTTAGGAATGAAGCCAGGAGCTGCTATAGGGCTATGCGTAAGAAGTGTAAAGATATGTCCAGGAACTACTTTCTGTAAAAGAGGTTTACAGGATTCAGTAGCAATAGGATCAAAATTAGATGGAGCATTCCATGGAAGAAATCTTCCTAATAAATTAAAAATAGGAGTTAGCGGATGTCCAAATAGTTGTGCTGATAGCCATACTAGAGATATTGGTTTAATAGGTGGACCAAAAGGATGGATTCTTTATCTTGGAGGCAGAGGTGGAGTTATTCCTAGATTAGGGGATAGAATCGCTATGAACATTCCAGAGGAAAGGATTTTCGATGTTGTTGAAAAAGTAATAGATATTTATGCTGAAAATGGTCAAGGAAGAGAAAGACTAGGAAACTATATAGATAGAGTTGGATTAGATGAGTTTAAAAAATTATTGAATGTTGAAGAATTTTTAAAAGCTTAAAATAAATAAAAAATAGCAAGAGTAGAAAATTGAAATTATGATTAATAATTTTAATTGACTTTTGCTTTTTTTATTTTATATGAATAACTTTAAAGTTTTAATAATTAAAAGTTATTTACTTAACTTAAATATAGGTTATACTAATTAAATGAACAATAATAAATTTAATAAAAATGAGGGAAATATATTGGATAATACATTTGAGAAATATAATTTATGTAATGAGATAATGAAAGCGTTAGATGGCATAGGCTATAGTAAGCCTTCTGATGTTCAAAGTAAGGTCATACCTGAAATATTAAGTGGGAAGGATGTTGTAGTTAAATCTCAAACAGGAAGTGGAAAGACAGCTGCATTTGGAATACCATTATGTGAAAGAATACTTTGGGAGGATAGTAAACCACAATCTTTAATTTTAACGCCAACTAGAGAACTTGCAATTCAAGTTAAAGAAGAATTAACTAATATAGGTAGATTTAAAAGAGTAAGAGCTGTTGCAGTATTTGGAAAGCAACCATTTTCTGATCAAGTAAGAGAGTTAAAACAAAAAACTCATGTTGTAGTTGGAACTCCAGGTAGAGTATTTGATCATATTGATAGAGGAACATTAGATATTTCAAATATAAAATATTTAGTAATAGATGAAGCTGATGAAATGCTTAATATGGGATTTATAGATCAAGTGAGAGATATAATAAATGCATTAAATAAAAATAGACAAACAATGTTATTTTCTGCAACCATTCCAGAAGAAATCTTAGCATTATGTAAAGTATATATGAATAATCCTAGTAATATTGAAATTAAGGCACAAAAGCTAATAACAGATAATATAAATCATGAATTGTATAGATTTGAGGAATTTTATAAATTAGATAATTTGGGAAAAATTTTAATAAGTGAAGTTCCAGAAACAGTAGTTATTTTCTGTAAAACAAAAGAAAATGTTGATAAAGTTTTTGAAAATCTAAATAAAAAAGGATACTCTGTAAATAAAATTCATGGTGGCATGCTTCAAAAAGATAGACTTGAAGTTATGGATAAATTTAAAAAGGGTAATTTTAAAATATTAGTTGCTACAGATGTTGCAGCAAGAGGAATTGATGTAGAAGGAATTACTCATGTAATTAATTATGATTTACCAGTTGAAAAAGAAGCTTATGTTCATCGTATAGGAAGAACAGGTAGGGCAGGAGCGAAAGGAAAAGCCATTTCTTTTGTTAATCAATATGAAGACAAACTTCTAGATATGATACAAGAATATATAGGATTTAAAATTCCAGCTGTAGCAGAAATTGATGAAGTAAGTAAGGAGAAAAGAGAGCAAGCAATAAAATCTTTAAAATCAAAGCCAAAGGTTAAAAAGGAAAAAGCTAAAGTTATAAATAAAAACATAACGAAGATATACCTTAATGGAGGTAAAAAGAAAAAGCTAAGAGCAGGAGATTTTGTAGGAGCTATATCTAGAATAGAAGGAATAACAGCAGAGGATATAGGTATAATAGATGTACAAGACACTGTTTCTTACATAGATATCCTAAATGGTAAAGGGAATAAAGTAATTGAAGGACTTAAAAATTCAACTATAAAAGGGAAAAAACTGCGTGTAGAAAAAGCTAGAAAATAAATGTGTTCATCACGTGGAAGCGAAAAAATGAAATATTTATTTTCCGGTAATTGTGAAATTTTCGCCTAGAATTTATATAATTGATTCCGTAAAATTTGCTAAAGTTTTTAAACTCGCTATCGCTCAGACAGTAAAAACTTTTTCCGCAAATTTACTCCATCAATTATTAAATTCTACGGCTTAATTTCAATAGTACCTTCCAAATAAATATTTCATTTTTTCTTTTTACACGTGATTAACTACAATATCACCTTAGAAGTTAATGATTTGTTCTATAAATTATTCTGATAAAATAATTAACTTTTTACTTAAATTTATTTTGCCAAAGTTGAAGTATTTTTAATTAATAATTTCGAAGATGATATATTGAAAAAGTAAACAAAAAATATATAAAAAATATTGTTTTTTAGTTTTAAAATTGATATAATTAAAGAGAACCGTTGGAAGGCGAGGGTAATGCCTGAATCCAAATATTCCATTAGCGGGATTAAGGATGGTATACCATCTTTTTTTTTGTTTAAGTGAGGAAAAATATGTCTAATTTTGATAAACCAATAGATATTGAAGACCAAATAAGATTGATGAAAAGTATGTTGTATTCTCTAAAAAGATTAGAATGAGAAGAATGATAAATTACACAGGTTATTTTAGAATAAGTAGATATGGAAAGTATTTGCTTTCATTTACTAATATTTTAGGAGCTAAACCTAGTCAAGATTTATTATTTGTAGTATATGATTTTGATGTAAAACTTAGAAATTTACTTTTTAATTACTGTAAAAAGGCTGAAATCCAATTTAAAAGTCATTTATCAAATGCAGTATCTATAAAGGAAAATAACTCTGTGTTTTATGTTGAAAAAACTTTTTATACTGCAACTAAAGGAGAAAATGATAAAAAGAAAAGGAAGTCGAATATAAGATACTTTAATGATAAGTTCTTTAAAAATATTGTAAAGCAAGAAGAGGAACTAAGGAAAAATGTTAATAAATATCCTGAGTTAAAAGAATATAGAACTGGTGGACAACGAGCTAAGAAAAAGATACCTTGTTGGGCAGCATTCTCTTACTATGAGTTTGGAACTATAACTAATATTTATGCTTATTTAAGAGGTGACTTACGTAAAGCAGTGATTATATATGGTTATTCTAAAGATAGGTATGGAAAAGAAACTACTAAACAAATCGATACTTGGTTAGATGCAATAAGAAATCTAAGAAATGTTTGTGCACATCATAATAAATTAGTTGGAAGAACATCTTCTGTTGTTTTATTAGATTCTGAAGATAATCCAAGTTTATTAGTTAGTAATACTGATCTTTTTTCACGTATATATGCATTGAAAAAAGTTTTAAATAAGGAAGATAGTAATAAATTAAAGAAAGAACTTAAAAGTATAATTGATAAGGCTAAGTTCGATATTTATCAATTTAATATATTTCCGAAAAATTGGGAAGAATTGTTTGATGGTATAAAATATTTATAAAATTAATATACTATATAAGTAATGAGAATATAATATAATACCATTGGAAGGCGAGGGTAGTGCCTGAAACCAAATATTCCATTTGTGGGAGGATGAAAACTATAAGCTTTCATCCTTTTTCCTTATTAGGTATAGGACATAGTTACGTGAAAAAAGAAAAAATGAAATATTAATTTCACGGTTACTGGGAAATTAATATTTCATTTTTTCGCTTCCACGTAACGAACAATTTAGTTATAGTGTGTGTTGCGGAATTTGGAGGGAGACATCCCTTCAAATGCTTTAAAGGTTTTTGAGAAATGGCTTTGATCATAAAACCCTAATGATATTGATATATCAAGGATGCTTTTATTTGTTATAAGCAGTAAAACCTTAGCTCTATCTATTTTAATTTTTTTAGAATACTTCATAAGGGAGATTCCCATATGTTTTTTAAAACAAGTTGATGCATATTCAGGTGTTATTCCAAGATGTTCAGATATTTTTTCAAGTGACATAAAACTTTCAATATTCATATGAAGGTGTTGAAGAAGCTTGTTTACTATAAAATTGTCCTTAACTTCTATATCACTAATTAAAAAATCAAGATATGCTTCAGCCATTTCTATTTCTAATTCTTGAAGGGATTTTAAATCGTTAAGAGTTGGTATTTTAATATAATACTCATTATAAAGAGTATGAAGATATTTCTTAGAAATACCATGTCTTATAATTTCTTTAGAGAATATTGCATTCCATATATATAAATCAATTTTTTTATCTTCTATATTTAAATCATCTTCTAATTCACCGATATGTTTTTGTTTAATTTTATAAAGAATAGCAGGTCTATTACTAGTGTCAATAAAAGAAGAAAATTCATTGCTAAAAATGTTTAAATCAGAAATAAAACTTTCATACATAACTATTCCTCCTAAATATACAAATTTATATAAAATATGTATATATTATATTATGAATATACAAATAAGAATATAAAAATTTCTATAATAATTATGTAAATGTTTTGGGGGTGAGAGATAAGGAGTATGAATAAATAAGCTGTTTTTTATATATTAGATACTTCTTATTCTTATGGAAATATATGGACTAATGAACTACCCTTTTAAAAGTGCTGTTATAAGATTTTTTGCTAAGGGAATTATAAATGGAGGAGAATTTCTAGATATAATTGCAGAAAATAGAATTTTAGATTAATAAGAAAAAAAGATGAAGCTAGTATAAATTTTGTACTAGCTTTTGTAGTAAGTTAACTGAATTTATATTGACAAAAAATAAAAGTATGATAACATTAAATCAAGAAAACAATTTCAAAAGTCTTTAAAAGAGATGGGAAAAATTTTTAAAGACTTTATTAAAATAATTAATAAAGAAGTGATAACATGAATAAAATATTAAAAGGTAGTTTTGAGTTAATGAAACAATTAAATGTTTCAGCTGTACTTAAAGTTATAAAAGATAATGGAAGCCTATCACGTGCAGAGATTGCTAAATTAACGGGGTTGACTCCGGCTAGTGTTACGAATATAACAAAACTTTTAATTGAAGATGATTTTCTTATAGAAAGTAAGATAGGGGAATCTAGTGGCGGAAGACCACCAATAATATTAGAACTTAATCCAAATGCTAGATATGTAGTAGGTGTAGGTATAGGAGTTGGAGTAGTAGATGTAGTTATAACTAACCTTTCATCTAATATAATAATAAAGAGGTCCATGATAATAGAAGAGGAAAGATATGATTATGATTTAGTTTTTAAGAAGTTAGTTAATTTAATTAATGAAGTGATACAATTTAGTAAAATAGATAAAGATAAGGTATTAGGAGTAGGGGTAGCTTTACATGGCATAGTAAATGCAAGAACAGGAATATCTATACATTCTTTATACTATGGTTGGAAAAACAAATATATAAAAGAAAAGTTAGAAGAAGAGCTAGGATTGACTGTATATGTAGATAATGATGTAAGAGCAATGGCATTAGGGGAAAGTTGGTTTGGGGCAACAAAGGATATAGCTAATTTTGTGACTTTAAATATATCAAATGGTATAGGGGCAGGGATTATTATAAATAATACGCCTTATTATGGAGTTGATTTTAGTGCAGGAGAAATAGGGCATGTAGTAGTAGAAGCAGATGGTGATAAGTGCAACTGTGGAAATTATGGTTGTCTTGAAACTGTTGCATCTAATAACAATATAACTAGAAAAGCTATTAAACTCATAAAGCAAGGTGTAAATAGTTCTCTTAGCAAAGAGATAGATGATATAAACAATTTATCAATAGAAGATATATGTAAAGCTGCAAATAATGGTGATGAGCTATCTATAACAATATTAAAGGAAGCAGCCAGATATATTGGAATAGCTATTACAAATTTAATAAATATATTAAATCCTACAGCAATAGTTGTTGTTGGAGAGATATTTGAAAATACAACACATACTGTTGAAACTTTAAGTGAAATAGTTAAAAATAGAGGGCTTAAATTATCAAGTGAAAATGTAAGAATAATTAGAAGTTTATTAGGTAGAGATGCTGCAGTGGTTGGAGCATCAACATTAGTTATTCAAGAAATATTTAACTGTAGCAATATAAAGTAAACTATAGTATTAAGTTCAAAATATGTTTTAAATAGTATTAAATTTAAGAGTGGATGGTGAAATTTATGATTAAGATTGGGTATGAAATTGAAAGGCTTTTGAAATTTGCTTTAAAAAGGGAAATGATTTCTAAATGGGATGTAATTCCAACTAGAAATGCATTGATGGACTTATTAAAAGTAGAAGCGCCTTTTGAGGGAGAAGTAGGAGAGGAGTTAGAAGAAAGTGCAGTTAAAATATTAAATAATATTTTAGATTATGCATCTGAAGCAGGATTAATAGAAGAAAATAGTACTACTTTCAGAGATTTATTTGATGCAAAGATAATGGGATTATTGATGCCAAGAGAAGGAGAAGTTGTTAAAACTTTTTATGATAAATATGAAAATGAATCAAAGGAAAGAGCTACAGATTGGTTTTATGATTTGAGTAAAGCTTCAAATTATATAATGACTGAGAGAATAGATAAAAATCTTTGGTGGCCAGCTACAACTGAATATGGTGATTTGGAGATTACCGTTAATTTATCAAAACCAGAAAAAGATCCAAAGGAAATTGCAAAAGCAAAACTTATGAAACAAGCAACATATCCAAAATGTTTACTTTGTAAAGAAAACGTAGGATATGTAGGAAGAATAAATCATCCAGCAAGACAAAATCATAGAATTATTCCTATGAAATTGACTAATAAAGAATGGTTCTTACAATACTCACCATATGTTTACTATAATGAGCATTGTATTGTTTTTAGTGGAGAACATGAACCAATGAAATTAACAAGAAACTCAATTGAAAGATTAGTTGAGTTTACAGAGGTTTTACCACATTATTTTATAGGTTCTAATGCAGATTTACCTATTGTAGGTGGGTCAATATTAACTCATGATCATTATCAAGGGGGAAGACATGCATTCCCTATGGAAAAGGCTATTGTAGAAAAATATTATGAAAGTAAAAAATATGAGGATCTTGAAATTGGAACTGTTAAATGGCCAATGTCTGTAGTTAGAATAAAAGGAAATAATAAAAATAGTGTTATAGATTTAGCTATGGAGATATTTGAAGCATGGAAAAATTATTCTGATGAAGAAAATGATATAGTAGCATTTAGTGGAGATACACCACATAATACAGTAACTCCAATTGCAAGAAGAAAAGGTGAAGCTTTTGAATTAGACATAGTTTTAAGAAATAATAGAACTTCAGAAGAGCATCCAGATGGTATATTCCACCCTCATAAAGAGCTTCACCATATAAAGAAAGAGAATATAGGATTAATTGAAGTTATGGGGCTTGCTGTTTTACCAGGAAGATTAGAAAAAGAATTAGATACTATAGCTAAAATTCTTTGTGGGGAGTTAACTTACAATAGGTTAGAAGCAGAGAAGAATAATGAAATTAATAAGCATATACAATGGATAGAAAAAATGATGTCTGAAGCTTCTTCATTAACTTATGATGAAGCTAAAGAGTTATTAAAGAAGGAAGTAGGAGAGATATTTGCAAAAGTCCTTGAAGATTCAGGAGTATTTAAGAGAAATGAAAAAGGACAAGCAGGGTTAGAAAAATTCTTAAGCACTGTTCTTTAATATTATGTAAATGATAATTTAAGAAATAATAGATTTGTAGAGAGGTTAAGAAAGAATATGAATAGAGAGAAAATGATAGAGTTATTTAAAAATGAATATGGAGTAGATAATAGAGAGATAAAGACTTTCTTATCTCCAGGAAGAGTTAATTTAATTGGTGAGCATATAGATTATAATGGTGGATTTGTGTTCCCAGGAGCATTGACAGTTGGAATTTATGCAGCATTATCATTAAGAGATGATAATAAAATAAGAATGAGATCTAAGAATGTTGCTGGGGAAGTAATAGTTAATTTAGAGGAAGAATTAGTTTATAAAAAAGAAGATGATTGGGGCAATTATCCAAAGGGAGTTATAAAAGCACTTAAGGATTTAGGTCATAAAGTACCAGGAATGGATATAGTTTTATATAGTAATATTCCAGATGGAGCAGGACTTTCATCTTCAGCGGCACTTGAAGTATTAATGGCATATATAATACTTTATTTAGAAAATCCAGAGCAAATTGATAGAGTTGAAGTATCTAAGATTTGCCAAAAAGTTGAAAATGAATTTGTTGGTGTTAACTGTGGAATTATGGATCAATTTGCAGTTGCAGTAGGAAAGAAAGATCATGCAATACTTTTAGATTGTGCATCTCTTTATTATGAATATGCACCTTTAAATTTAGGAGAATATAGTTTAGTTATAATGAGTACTAATAAGAGAAGAGAACTTGCAGATTCAAAATATAATGAGAGAAGAGCAGAGTGTGAGAAGGCTCTTGAAATTATAAATGAAAATAAATCTGAAAAATTAGATAATCTTTGTCAAGCAACTATAGATGATATAGAATCATTTATTACTGATGAAACTTTAAAAAGAAGAGCTAATCATGTTGTTACTGAAAATGAAAGAGTTAAAAATAGTATGGAAATGTTGAGGAATAATGACATATTAGGATTTGGTAAGTTGTTAACAGCATCTCACATGTCTCTTGAAAATGATTATGAAGTTACAGGGCTTCATCTTGATACATTAGTACATGAAGCATTAAAGATAGAAGGTTGTATAGGAGCTAGAATGACAGGAGCTGGATTTGGTGGATGTGCAATTGCTCTAGTAATTGATAATAAGGTTGAAGAATTTAAAGAAAAGGTATCAGGAGCATATGAAAAGGTTACAGGAATTACACCATCATTTTATACAAGTAATATAGGTGAGGGAACTCACGTATTATAAAATTAAAAATGACTGTCTCATAATTAGTTAGCCTTAGAGAAGTAAGATAAGGTTGAAATGATTGTGGACAGTCATTTTATATTTTAAATTATTATTTTAGAAATTACATATATTTTCTTCTAGTAGCTTTTATTTACTCATATATAATATTGACTATAAATTGATATAAAAGTATAATTTTAAAGTATTATTAAAAAAGAGAATGAAATTAATATTCGTTAAATGTCGAATTTGAAAAAATATTGACTAATATAATGTTCGTTATTATACTAGGGATGTGACATTTTATTTAGGAGGCTTATTTTATGAAAAATGCTTTAATATTTCAATCAGACTTTGGTATAGCGGATGGTGCTGTTAGTGCAATGTATGGAGTTGCATATTCTGTAGATAAAACATTACAATTATTTGATTTAACTCATGAAATACCACAATATAATATTTGGGAGGCTTCATATAGATTAATTCAAACTGTAGTTTATTGGCCAGAAGGAAGCGTATTTGTTTCTGTAGTAGACCCAGGAGTTGGATCACATAGAAAAAGTATAGCAGTTAAGACTGTAAAAGGTCAGTACATAATTACACCAGATAATGGAACACTTACTCATATTAAGCGTATGTGTGGAATTGTAGAAGCAAGAGAAATAGATGAAACTATAAATAGATTACCTAATTCAGGAGCATCTTATACATTCCATGGAAGAGATATATATGCATATACAGGTGCAAGACTTGCTTCAGGTGTTATAAATTTTGAACAAGTTGGACCACAAATTCCAGTTGATGAAATTATTGAATTACCAGTAGTTGAATCAAGTAAGAATAATGATATAGTAACTGGAACAATAGATGTTTTAGATGTTAGATTTGGTAGCCTTTGGACAAATATTGGTAGAGAATTATTTACTAGTTTAGGAATAAACTATGGAGATAGAGTAGAAGTTTCAATAAAAAATGATACAAGAGAAGTTTACAGAAATATAATGATATATGCAAAATCATTTGCAGATGTTCATGTTGGAGAAACTTTAGTTTATGTTAATTCATTAGATAATTTAGCTGTTGCTATAAATCAAGGTTCATTCTCTAAGGCATATAACATACAAACGGGAACTAATTGGATAATTTCTATTAGAAAGGCTCCAAAAGTAGTTTACGAATAAAACTAATTTTAATTAATCATAATGTATATGAAAAGGAGGAGACATAATGGGTAATAAATTATCTATTAAGACTATAGTTGCAATTGGTATAGGAGCAGCTGTATTTATGATATTAGGACGTTTTGGTTCAATTCCTACAGGAATACCAAATACTAATATTGAAACATGTTATGCATTTTTAGCTTTAATGGCAATATTATATGGACCATTTGCAGGGGCTGCTATTGGATTTATAGGACATGCATTAAAAGATTTAGTGTTTTATGGTACACCTTGGTTTAGTTGGGTTATTGCATCGGCAGTTGTTGGTCTTATTATAGGATTAGCTTGGGAAAGATTAAAGGTTAATGAAGGTGAGTTTGATAAAAAGGAAATGATAGTTTTCAATATTTATCAAATAATTGCTAATGCTATAGCATGGCTTTTAGTTGCACCAACATTAGATATAGCTATATATGCAGAACCAGCTAAGAAAGTTTATGCGCAAGGAGCTGTAGCATCGCTTTCAAATGGAATTACAGTTGGAGTATTAGGTACTATATTATTATACACTTATTCTAAGACTAGAGTTAAAAAAGGAAGCTTAGATAGAGAATAATATCTATTTTAAATACCGGAGTCTTTAAGTCTCTGGTATTTTTAATAATTAAAGAAAATTTTATATTATAAAATCTTTTTCAGAATATACATATGATTAAAAATATAGTATTATCTTTAATGGAGGTTATTAAATAAAACTTTGCTAATGGTAAAGTTTTAATAAAGTAACTTAGAAAAAGTGTTTAATAGACAATCTATTAAGCTTTAAAGTAATTTATAAAAAATAGATTAATATTATTGAAGTTTATATACAAAAAGACGAGGAGATTTGCTATGAAAAAACCTGTAATTGAGTTCGTGGATTTTACTTTTCAATACAGAGCTCAAGCAAAGCCAACATTAAATAATATAAATTTAACTATATATGAAGGAGAAAAAGTACTTATAGTAGGACCATCAGGGTCAGGAAAAAGTACTCTTTCAAATTGTATAAATGGCCTTGTACCATTTTCTAATGAAGGTGAAATTTCTGGTAGTTTAAAAGTTAAAGGCAAAGAAACTAAGGAAATGAGTATATTTGAATTGTCAAATTCAGTGGGGACTGTACTTCAAGATCCAGATGGTCAGTTTATAGGATTAACAGTTGGTGAAGATATAGCTTTTAAGTTAGAGAATGATTGTGTATCACAAGAGGAAATGAAAGAAAAAGTTAAAATTGTTTCTGAAATTGTAGGAATAGATACTCATTTAAGTTCTGCACCTTATAGTTTATCAGGAGGGCAAAAACAACGTGTAACATTAGCTGGTGTTATGGTAGGTGACGTAGATATTCTTTTATTTGATGAGCCACTTGCAAGTTTAGACCCTGCAACTGGTAAAAGTGCTATTGAACTAATAGATCAAATTCAAAAGAAAACTAATAAGACTATATTAATAATAGAACACAGATTAGAAGATGTATTACATTGTCCAGTAGATAGAATAATAGTTGTTGATAATGGTAAAATAGCTGCTGATATAACTCCAGAAGAGTTATTAAGTTCAAATCTATTAGTTGAAACAGGAATACGTGAACCACTATATATTACAGCATTAAAATATGCAGGATGCAATATTACACCTAAAATGCATCCAGAACATATTGATACATTAAATATAGATAGTTGTAGAGATAAATTAAAAGAGTGGTATGAAGATACTATAGAAGATAAACAACAAGTAAATAGTGAAGCTATTCTTGAAATGAAAGATGTAAAATTCTCCTATGAATCAGGAAAGGAAATATTACATGGTGTTTCCTTTAAAGTTAATAGGGGTGAAATGGTTAGTATTGTAGGTAGAAATGGAGCCGGTAAATCAACTATTTCTAAGTTAATATGTGGATTTTATAAACCAACAGAAGGAAAAATATTATTTAATGGTAGAGATTTAGTTAACGATACTATTAAAGAACGTGCAGAAAAAATAGGAATAGTAATGCAGAATCCAAATCAAATGATATCAAAGACTATGATTTTTGATGAGGTAGCCTTAGGACTTAAAGTTAGAGGAGTTTCTGAGGAGGAAATTAAGAAGAGAGTTTTTGAAACATTAAAGATTTGTGGATTATATGAATTCCGTAATTGGCCAATTTCTGCATTAAGTTTTGGGCAAAAGAAACGTGTAACAATTGCATCAATCTTAGTATTAAATCCTGAAGTTATTATTTTAGATGAGCCTACAGCAGGTCAAGACTTTAAACATTACACAGAGATTATGGAATTCTTAAGAGAATTGAATCAAAAAGGTGTAACCATAATAATGATAACTCATGATATGCATTTAATGCTTGAATATACTAACAGAGCAATTGTATTATCTGATGGAGTAAAATTAGCTGATGATATAGCAGCTAATGTTCTTACAGATGAAGAAGTAATAAATAAAGCAAACTTAAAGGAAACATCATTATATGAATTAGCTATAAAGGCTAACTTAGATAATCCAAGAATGTTTGTTAAGAAATTTATTGATTATGATAGGAGGATTAGAGGAATATGAGTACAATGATTGGATATTCAGATATAGATTCACCTATTCATAGATTAACAGGAGCAGCAAAGTTAATTGCTTTAATTATTTGGGCTTTAGCTTCTATGGTTACATATGATACTCGTGTACTTTTAGGTATGTTTGTTGTAAGTATAATTGTGTTTAAGGTTTCAAAGGTAGAATTTAAACAAGTTTCATTTGTTCTTTACTTTATATTAATATTCTTATTATTAAATAATGTAGCAATATTTATATTTTCACCATATGAAGGTGTTAATATATATGGAAGTAGAACAGATTTATTTAAGATTGCAGGGCCATATACTGTAACAAGTGAGCAGTTATTTTATCAATTTAATATAACATTAAAATATTTTTCAATAATACCTATGGCATTATTATTTATGGTTGCAACTAATCCAAGTGAGTTTGCAGCTTCATTAAATAAGATAGGTGTAAGTTATAAAATTGCATATTCAGTTTCAATAGCTTTAAGATATATACCTGATGTTCAACGTGATTATCAAGATATATCATTTGCACAACAAGCTAGGGGAATAGATATGTCTAAAAAAGAAAAATTAACAAAAAGAATTAAAAATTCAGCTTCTATATTAATGCCGTTGATATTTTCAAGTTTAGATAGAATAGAAACTATAAGCTCTGCTATGGAGCTTAGAGCATTTGGAAGTAATAAAAAACGTACATGGTATAATGGAAGACCATTTAAAAAAGGTGATTATATAGCTATAGTTATAGTTAGTATTATATTAGTAATTGCTATATTTGCGACAATAATAAATGAGGGACGTTTCTATAATCCATTTATTTAATAAGAAAATTAAAAGTTAGTACTATAAAGTGTTATAGTACTAACTTTTATATTAATCATATTTAGTAAAATAATACAAATAAAGAAAATAATAAAATAAGTACTATAAATTACAATTTTATTGTAACTCTTTTGTAAATTAATTTGACTTTATATAGGTATAATATAAAGTATAGAGCTATATAAGAAGTAGTTAGGGAGAATTGAAAATGTATAAATTAAGTAAAGTTATAATAAGAAATAGTGTTTTAATAGTAATTTTATTATTATCTTTTGTATTTGGAATGCAGACTTTAAAAAAATATAAGATATATAATAAGGATAAGGAAGTTATAGCTAATCAAAATATAAGTTTTATTGACAATGAAGTTTCCCAAAATACTGGTGAGGAAAGTAATGATGGAGATTTACAGAATGGAGAAAATATTAATACTGCTACAACTAAGCAAAACTTAATATATACTTCTTATGAAAATGATTTATATGCAGATAATGCTAAGGATGTAGAAAATATGCTTAATAAGTGGAATTACTTAAGGGAAGATGGGAAAAAGGTTGCATATCTAACATTTGATGATGGGCCTTCCACTGAAGTAACACAACAAATATTAGAAACACTTAAATTTAATAATATAAAAGCTACTTTTTTTGTATTAGGTAGTAATGTTGAAAAAAGTAATATACAAAAGGATTTGTTGAAAGAAATGGTTATAGAAGGACACGCCATTGGCAATCATGGATATTGTCATGACTATAGTATTTTATATCCAAGTAGAGTTGCTAATCCAACAGTGATAGTAAATGATATGAAAAAATCAGAGTATGTAATGAGGTCTGTTTTAGGTGATGACTTTAGAACTAGTGTTATTAGGTTACCAGGAGGACATATGTCATGGAATACTAAAATGTTAGATCCAGTTCTTGAGGAAAATGGATATAGTTATATAGATTGGAACACATTAAATGGAGATGCTGAAGGCAATGACAGAACTGTTGAGCAATTGGTAAATAGGTTAAAAGGAACTATAAGAGATTTAGCTGGAAATGATGATGTATTAGTTATATTAATGCATGATACAAATGCAAAGAAAACAACATCACAATCATTACAAGAAATTATAGATTACTTAAAGTCTTTAGGATATGAATTTAGAACATTAAAGTAGAAATGGTATTAAGATATACTGGGTGAATGGTTATATTTATCCGGTATTTTGTTTGTAGATTTAGAAAAAATAAATAAACATTAGCTTTATAGATTTGAAGGGAAAGTATATGAAGAAGATATTATTAATAGAAGATGAAGCTAGTATAAGAGGTTTTTTAAAAATAAATTTAAAAAGAAATGGTTTTGAGGTTTTAGAAGCTGATAATGGAGAAGATGGATTAAAAATATTAGATTTAGAAAATCCGGTTCTGATAATATTAGATGTTATGTTACCAGGTATAGATGGATTTGAAGTTTGTAAGAGGGCTAGAGAAAAAAAAGATAAGATAGGGATTATAATGTTAACTGCAAAAGGGCAGGATATGGACAAAATAATGGGCCTTGAATATGGTGCAGATGATTATATGGTGAAACCTTTTAATCCAATGGAGCTATTACTTAGAATAAAGGCTATATTAAGAAGAATTGGTGTAAATGATGAGAAAAAAGTCTTAAAAAATGGAATATTTACTGTGGATACATATGGGAAAAAGATATTTAAAGGTGATAAAGAGATTGATTTGACGCCAAAAGAATATTCAATTATAAAATTATTTATAGAAAATCCTAATAGAGCTTTTTCAAGAGATGAGTTATTAGATTTAATTTGGGGAAAAGATTATTTTGCAGATTCTAAAATTATAGATGTGAATATAAGAAGACTTAGAAGTAAAATAGAAGATTACTCATTTAAAGCAGGATATATAGAAACAATATGGGGATTTGGATATAGATGGAGAGGAGAAGCAGGTGAAGAGTATACGAAGTAAACTGTTGAAAAATTTTCTTATAGTTATAATATTAACAGTTGTAATATTAGATATATTAGCTTTACTATGTTTAAAGGGATATTATTATAAAAATACTCAAGATACTTTAGTTAATCAATTAGAAGGATATATTAATTTTTATCAGAAGTACTTCTCTAACAATAAATTAATAGATAATATATATGAAAATATGGATGTCTTTTGGAATACAAATCAGGAGCAGGTTGAGATATTAGATCCAAATGGGAAATTGTTAATGGATTCATATGGTATAAGAGATTCTTATCTTTTAACTACTCCTGACATTCAAAAGGCTAAGGAAGGAGAAGTTGGTGTATGGACTGGAGATGTAAGCAGCTATAATGACAAAATAATGGTAGTTTCTAAAGCAATTAAATCAAAGTTAGATCCCAATGAAACTATAGGTATAGTTAGGATTATTTTTTCATTAAAGGAGGTACATAAAGTAATAGACTCTTTTAGTGTATTATTTTTATTTATTTCAATAATTGTAATAGTATTAGGAATAATAATGAGTTTAATAATAGCTAAAGATATTGTATCTCCAATAAAAAAGATAACAGATGTTGCAAGGGAAATGGCAAAGGGAAATTTAAATATTAGGAGTGATGTTACTGATAATATTGAAATTGCTCAATTGTCAAAAACTTTAAATTATATGGGATGTGAGGTTGAAAAGAGAGAAAAATTGAAAAATGAATTTATATCTTCAGTTTCTCATGAATTAAGAACTCCACTAACTGCAATTAAAGGTTGGGTTATTACTTTAAATGATGATGAGACAGATAAAGAAACATTAAAAATGGGATTTGATATAATTGAAAAAGAAACTGATAGGCTTACGCTTATGGTTGAAGAGCTATTAGATTTTTCTAAGCTAGTAAGTGGGATAGTTCATCTTAATAAAAGAAATGTTGATATAAGAAGCTTTGTAACTCATATTGAAAATTATATGAAACCTAGGGCAGTAAACGAAGATATAGTGTTTAATGTAGATATTAGTAATAATGTATCTAAAGGATTTTTTGATTACAATAAAATGAAACAAGTTTTAATAAATATATTAGATAATGCATTTAAATTTACTGAAGATAGTGGTGAGGTAAGCATAAATGCGAAAAGTGAAAATAACTTTATAATTGTATCAATTAGTGATAAAGGTTGCGGTATGAGCAAAGATACCGGCAAACATATTTTTGAAAAATTTTATCAAGGCGATACTTCCCATGCTACAAATGGAAACGGGTTAGGTCTTGCATTAGTTAAACGAATTATAGATATTATGAATGCTGACATTTATATAGAAAGTACATTAGGAAAAGGGACAACTTTCACAGTAAAGTTAGATCTTAATAAAAATAAAATTTATAATATATAAAAATATAAGGTGGAAAACATATGAGTAAAGATGAAAAATTTGTGTATAGTTATTCAGCAAAACAAAAAAAAAGAAATAGAAGAAATACGTACTAAATATCTTCCTAAAACAGAAAATAAACTCGATAAAATACGTAAACTTGATGAGTCTGCCACAAGAAAGGCAACTATCCAATCAATTGTAGTCGGCTTAATTAGTTCTTTAATATTTGGATTTGGATTATGTTGCGTTTTAGTATGGAAAGATAGTCAATTTATTCAGGGAATTATAATAGGAATAGTTGGTCTTTGCGGAATGCTTCTTGCTTTTCCATTATATAGTCATATTTTAAAAGTTCAAAGAAATAAAATATCTGAAAAAATAATTTCATTAAGTGATGAACTTATAGATGAAATGTCTATAAAAAATTCTTAATTAAATAGTTTTTTAGACTGTAGATTTATTGCAGATGCAAATTTATCTTTAGTCTTTTTTATTTTAAAAAAGAAATGATCTAATTTTATTATACTTATAAAATATGTGCAAAAAAATACCTAGATATAAATCTAGATACTCTCAAAACTTATTTTATCCATTAATTCTAGTATTTTTTCTTTTCCCCTAAGTTGGTCATACCAATTAGTTGGTATATCATCAAATCCATATATAATTCCTGCAAGTCCACCTACAACAGCAGCCGTTGTATCAGTATCATTGCCCAAAGCTATAGCCTTTTTTATAGCATCTTTATATGAGTTGCTTTCTCTTATAACCTTAAAAGCACTCTTTAGACAGTCAATAACATATCCTGTTCCTCTTTCTTCTATTATTCCGTCGGGTAAAATATTATTTTCAAATTCATCTAAATAACTCTTATTGTCACTATATATTGTCTTTAGAGAATTTATCCCTACTGAATATGCTTCTTCAAAATCCATGCCCTCGAGCAAGTATTTTGCGATTAAATTATAAAATGCACAACATACATGATTACATATATTTCCGTGTGTAATCATTGCTTGTTCATGAGAATCAAAAACTAACTGTTCATCACTTCCCTCTTCAAAAAGTGCTAAAGCTAGAGTCCTCATCAAAGCTCCATTTCCTTTTCCCTCAGGTATACATAGCCCTGAATATCTAGGACTTGTTCCTCTTGCATACTCAGTTAATGCCTGTAAGGTCTGTCTTCCAACATCAAAAACTTCACCATCAACAGCCCACAAACCATGAGATACCCATGCTAAAAGTTTTTTTGCTGCATTGTCGATATCAAATCCATCACATTCTATATAACTATCAATAAGGCACAAAAATTGTGCACTATCATCTGAATATGTACCAAAAGGTATATCAATATACGTCTTTCTAAAATAATCTGGTGCTACCATATCAATTTTATCTATGTTTGGAATGTTTTCTTTAGGTGTAAATTCATATGGTACTCCTACAGCATCACCGATTATTAATCCCCAAATACCACCTAAAACCTTATTTCTTGGATACGACACTTTATTCATAAAACATGCCTCCTTTAAAATAAACTTCCTATACTATATTATAGTCTAAAAACTTACAATTTTTATACGTTTTTAGTTATTTTTTATTTAATAGGCGTAACTTTCTTTTGTTTTTAGGTTTTTACAAAAAAAATAGTTGGTGTATATCACCAACTAGAATTTTTCTAAAATTCGAACCTTGTAAATTTACTCAATCCGATTTTATCAAAATTTCTAAGAAATTTAAAAGCATAACTTATCGTTAAACATTTAAATTTTAATCAATATTTGAGATTGAAATGTATATTGAAAATATTAAGGAAGATATAAAAAAGTTAGTATTTTCTTCATTAAAAGAGCTTACAAAGGAAGAATATCCATGGGGGATTTTAGTTGGAATAAGACCTTCTAAAATTGCACTTAAATATTTAGAAGAAGGAAAAACAGAAGAAGAAATTATTAAAATTTTTGAAATAAAACATTTAGCTAGTAAAAAAAAGGCAAAATTATGTATTGAAATTGCAAAAACAGAAGAAAAATTTGTGAATAAAGAAAGCAATAGCATTGCAATTTATATAGGTATGGCATTTTGTCCTACAAGATGTTTTTACTGTTCATTTGCAGCAAATACTATAGTAGGTAATAAAAAGCTTGTTAATCCATATTTACAAGCATTAATTAAAGAAATTAGTGCAATGAAAAAGTATGTTAATGATAGAAAGCTTAATATAGAATCTGTATACTTTGGAGGTGGTACTCCGACAGCAGTAAACAATGAAGAGTTTGAAATTGTTATGAAAGAAGCTTACGAAGCTTTTGTTAAAGATAAAAATGTTAAAGAATTTACTGTTGAATGTGGAAGACCTGATAGTATTACAAGAGAAAAACTACAAACTATGTTAAATTATGATGTTACAAGAATTAGTATAAATCCTCAAACTATGAATGATGATACTTTAAAAATGATAGGAAGAGGTCATACTTCAGCACAAGTTATAGAAAAATTTAATTTAGCAAGAAGCATGGGATTTAATGATATCAATATGGATATGATAATAGGACTTCCAGGTGAAGGAATTAAAGAAGTTCTTCATACAAAAAATGAAATATTAAAGCTTAAACCGGATAGTTTAACAGTTCATGGACTTTCTTTAAAAAGAGCATCTATTCTTTATGAAAATTTTATTCTTAAAAAGGGAATTCAAGTAAAAAAGCAAGAAGAATTGGCACAAATGTATGAAGAAAGTAGAATATTAGCTCAAGAATTAGGCTTACATCCATATTATATGTATAGACAAAAAAATATGGTTGGAAATATGGAGAACTTAGGTTATTCTAGAAAAGGTGCAGAATGTATTT
>OLPD01000790.1_pt1 | contig 19832 bp, 14 predicted proteins | sample 1672111 | NCBI WGS metagenome assembly OLPD01 (sample SAMEA3136646, study PRJEB25190) | human gut metagenome
GAAAGATTTTACAGAGTTTGAAACATACGTATATGGAATTATTCCTGAATAAATAAGAGGCCATGAGCAATCGTGGTCTTTTATTATGCAAAGAAGGTGAAATATTTGACCAGTCGAGAATATGAACTTGAATTAAAGAAAATTAAAGCCCAAAATCGGCAGATTGAAATGAAACGAAATCTGAAGGCAGCAAAGGTTAAGAGATTCAATATTCCAAGAGTCTCTACAAGTAAATTGATACTTGTTGCTGTACTTTTACTTAATCTACAGATTATTCATTTTGTAGAAAAAGCAATCATGACCTATGGAGATTTATCTGCTCTCTACGCTCTCATTGCTATTCCAGCAACACTCGTCCCTACAGTTTGGGCTTATTATGCAAAGGCTCGTGCAGAAAACTGCACAGGAGGCATTACTTATGATTCTGCAATGGAACAACTTAGACAGTCATCTTCAGAAAATGATGAAGCTGTCGGTTAGGAGGAAATTATGAATATTAAACAGGGTATTCAGGACGTATTATATCTGATCATTACTGGTATTCTTCCACTTCTTATTACTTATGGAATCCTCTTCCTAAAAGTAAAGATTAAAGAACAGGAAAAGAACTTGGAGAATGATCAGCTCGTGAAATATATAGATGCTGCTACTGATGCTATTAGTAAAGCAGTGCTTACAGTTAATCAGACTTATGTGGATTCATTAAAGAAACAGGGTAAGTTTGACGAAGAAGCTGCCAAGACAGCTAAACAGATGGCTATTGATAAAGCTAAGGCTTTGATTACAGAAGATTCTAAAGCGGCTATCGAAACATTATATTCTGACTTTGAAGCATATCTAAATGATGCTATTGAAGAACTCGTCAGAGAAAATAAAGTTACATATTAATATAAAAGGAGTACAAGGATTATGAAAAAAGTTATTGTAAATGCAGACATTATGGCAATGTATAAAACATTAAATTCTATGAAGAGTCGTGCGGATTTAATCGCAGGAGATGTTGATGTATTCTGGGCGAATACAATGAACTTGAAGACTCTTAAGGCGCAGGTAGATAAAATCTCAGAGGTTGAGCAGGAGTTAGTTGATTCTTATTTTACAGAGGAAAACTCACATTCTATTGTTGACGAAAACGGTAATGAGACAGGAAATCGTGCTCTTAATGATGACATAAAAGATAAAATCATCCCTGAAATTCAAGAAGGTCTGCAGAAAATTTATGATAAAACATGTGAACTTGATGTTGAGATGATCCCAGAGGAATCTCTCAAGAAAATGCTTAAATCTAATGAAGACAAACTGTCTATGCTTGATATGACAGTACTATATGAATTTGTAGAAAAAGGTGAGTAATAATGGCAACATATATTCAGGGAATTCAAACCTCTGTTGGTGTTGTTAAGTATGATTACAATTATCTGGCTAATCTCCCTGAATCAGATATAACATTATCTAAACAGGGTGCATTCGCTGATGCCCTTGTTGTTGGAAGAAAACTTACTCAGCTGGGAGCTGATGTGGATAAATTGAAAGAATCTATGACTGCCGTACAGAAGTCTATCTCTGATCTGCAGTCTGCAGATTCTTCTTCTAACACTTCAATTGAACAGATCAATACATCATTACTTAGCATGACCAATAATATCGAAACAATACAGAACAATATTACTACTTTGACTCAGAATACTGCTGAGATCAAGAAAAGTGCTGATAATGCGAATTCATCAGTCACAACACTGCAGGAAACTATTAAGTCACTACAGACTAGAATTGAAGCTTTAGAAAAAACTCAGACTAAATAAGGAAGGAGGCAGTTATGTATACACTAAAAATTACAGATGAAAATACTGTTGTAACAACAGTCAAAGAATCAATTGTGGAAAGAAGTAATTATGTAGATAAGATTCAGATTGTAACAAGTAAAATGTATCGGGAACAGATTGATATGTCAGATACAACTGTTTATATGAAGTATAAGCTCCCGGTGTCAGACAAAATTAAAATGACACAACTTATTATAAATAATCTTGAATATGAACAGAATTATATTCAATATTTAATTCCTGTCGATGCAGCACTTACTGCTGAAGCCGGGGATATCGAAGTATCTTTCACGTTCTTAAAACTTGTTGCTAATGAAGATGGAACATACACTTCTTATATTCGAAAAACCACATCAGGTGTTATTCATATTACTCCACTTGTACAATTTGATAAATATGAACCTTCTGAATTGTTTACTGAAATTGATCAGAGGCTCCTTGCTATGGAAGGAATGATTAAAGATCTCAATGCTCAGAATAAAGCGACTTATGAAGGTATGGTAAAAGATATTCGTCTTAATACAGAAGACAGAAAAATCACTTTAACAGACAGAAATGGTGAAGATACCGGAAATGGTATCGTTGTAAAAGATCTTTCTGCTATGGTAGCCGAAGATATGACAGGTAAAGATCCTGATGGCACACAGGATGGAGTTGTTCATCTTGATCAGGTTGTCGATCTGGATAAATTATTAAAGTAAAGGAGTCATGATATGTCATTTAAAGATTCTAAAATTGCTGCTGCGGCTAATTCGGCAATGACTTTGAGTGCTGAGTTAGCCGTAGACACTGAGGAATATACATTATGTACTGATGGTCGTTATGAAGTATATACCAAATATCAAGACAATGCATATTCAACAGTGGATAACTTAAAAAATATTGCCGTTGATGCTACACAGATTAATATTATGCAGGAAGAAAACAGCCAGTATATGCCATTTAGGATTCCAAGATATTGGGATGGTATGGATCTTATGGATATGCTCATCCAGATAAGATATGAATCTATAGCTGAGAAAAAAGGTAAAGTAGCGACAGTTATCAATGTAGCTTCCAACAATACTTATATTCGATTTGGTTGGTTGATTGATGCTGCTGTTACAGCAAATGCCGGAGATATAATTTTTGAAATTATGGCTACTGGCGTAAATGAAAAAGGAAACAATTATATTTGGAGAACCAGACCAAATGGTAAGTTTACTGTTCTTCAAGGATTAAATTATGACGGAATAATTGAACCTTCTGAAGATTGGTATACAAGTTTTGTAAATATGATTCTTGGTCATGTAGCCGAAGCAAAACAATACGCAGATGAAGCAAAAGCTTCCGCTGCTTCTATTAATGTAGATGATATAAAAGCAGATGTAAAAACATCTGTTATGAATGATCTTAATGGAACAGTAACTGAATCTCTGAAAGCATATTATACAAAAACAGAAGTTGATACAAAAGTCAAAGAATTAAACACTGCTATTTCTGGTATTGACAGTTTGAAGAACTTAAAAGTTGAATATGACAACACAACTGGAAATTTAGTGTTTAAAGATGGAACGGAACCTATTGGAGAACCTATTACTATTAACAGTCTTGCAAACCTTATAGTTGAGTATTCTGTTGTCAATGGAAAAGGTTCATTAGTATTCAAAGATGGAGAAACTATTATTCAGACTGTAGAACTTAGTTCTATTGAGCCATCTGCTGAGTGGAGAGCTGCATTGAAGCAGGAACTTGAAGCAGAAATGGACGAGAAAGATACAGTAATCTCTAATCGAATTGGTCCACTTGAAACAGCTAAAACTGAAATCGAAAAGAATGTAAATGCCAATACTGCTGCTGTCTCAGAGATAAAAACTACTATTTCAAACATTGAGAAGAAAGTAGAAAGTGCTACTACAAAATCTGATGAGGCCAAAAATGCTGTAGATATCTTGAAACAAAATATGACTTCTTATGATACTCAGTTTGAAGGAATTAATACAGATATTACAGATGTTAAAGCCGCTATTGAAGAAATCAAGAAAAATCCTGCGGCTGCAGAGTACGATGTTACATACGAAAATAGTATTTTTACATTTTTAAAGGATGGAGAAATCCAGAAAAGCTTTAAAATTGAAGGTGGTGGAGGATCTTCCTCAGATACTACTACTATTACTATTGAAAGAATCACAAATGCAGATGCTATTTTCTTACTTGGTTCAAAAGCAATTATTGAATATAGTTTTTCATCTGTAGATAATACTGGTGATACAACTGGAGCCGGTACTGCTGTGTGGAAAGTTGGTAATACTATTGTAGCTACGAATACGGCTGCGCAAGGAAACAATAGTTTTGATATCACTGAATATCTTAATGTCGGTGCAAATACTATTAGATTAACTATTACCGACAGTTTTGGGACACTTGCCACTAAGACATGGACTGTGACTATTGTAGAATTCAAACTTGAAAGCACATTTGATGATACTTTGTTATATACAAATACAGATGTAGTATTTAGGTATACACCTTACGGAAATGTCAATAAGATTCTTCATTTTATTCTTGATGGTGAAGACTTAGGCACTGTTGAAACTCAGTCCTCTGGCAGAATTATGTCTTATAATATTCCTAAACAGGAACATGGCAGCCATTTACTCAAAGTATATATGACTGCGACAATTAACAATAAAGAAATAACCTCAAATACTATTTGTAAGGATATCATTTGTGTTGATCCTACAAATAGAACTCCTATTATTGGATGTGCTCAACAGGAATTTACAGCACAACAGTATCAGGCAACAAGTATTAAATATGTTGTATATGATCCTGATCACAATCCAGCTTCTGTAAAACTATCAATTGATGGTAAAGTACAGAGCACTCTTTCTGTAAATCGTTCTGCTCAAATCTGGAGTTATAAGTCATCCACTGAAGGAAAACATAACCTGACCATCTCATGTCGTAAAGTGACTAAGATTTTATCAGTTAATATCACTAAACTTGATATTGATGTTGAACCAATCATAGCCAACTTAGCATTTGATTTTAACCCTGTTGGAAAATCCAATGGAGATACCGACAGACTCTGGACCGATAAAAATAACTCTGCTATTACTCTTTCAGTATCAGATAACTTTGACTGGGATAATGGTGGATACCAGATTGATGCTTCTGGAAACCAGTATTTCTGTGTAAAAGCTGGAACAACTGCTCAGATTAATTATAATCTCTTCGGAAAAGACCCGAAACAGACTGGTTCTGAATTCAAATTTGTATTTAAGACTCAGAATGTTCGTAATGCTTCTGCTACTTTCTTATCATGTATTGATGGTACTGAAGGCTCTGACGTAGGTATTAAAATGGATGTTCACGAAGCATACGTGAACACTTCTACTGACAGCTTATATTTTCCATATAGCGAAGAGGATATTATTGAATTTGAATATAATATCAATACAATTGATACAAAAGACACATCTGCAACTTCTATCATTATGACTTATGAAGACGGAGTTGGAGGAAGACCTCTTATTTATGATAATTCTCATAGACTGCACCAGTATTCTCCTACCCCAATTTCTATTGGTTCTCCGGATTGTGATGTGTTGATTTATAGAATGAAAGCTTATTCTGCTTCTCTCACAGATTCTGACATTCTTGCTAACTTTATTGCAGATGCTAGAGATTCAGATGAAATGATTGCAAGATATAATAGAAACCAGATCTACAATGACAACAATGCTCTTACTCCAGATTCTGTAGCTAATGCTTGCCCGAATCTAAGAGTAATCAAAATTGAAGCGCCGCATTTCACAAATGACAAGAAGGATTTTGTTAAAAATACTTCTATGGAATGTATTTATAAGAATGGGGATCCTAAATTAGATAACTGGAAATTTATTAACTGTTTCCACGCCGGACAGGGAACTACAAGTAATGAATATGGTTTTGCTGCCAGAAATATTGATGTTATTTGTTGTGCGGATGGTGTACATCAGATCAATAGTAAGATTCCTCTTGATCCTAACTATAAGACAGAGTTAGTTCTTGGTGATGGCACAAAATATGAGGACGGAACTGGTAAGATTAGTCTTACAAGAAACTCTGTTCCAAATAATTGGTGGAATTTTAAAGTAAATGTAGCATCTTCAAATATGGCAACTAATGCATTAGGACAGAAAAGATTCAACGACTTTTTACCATATGAAAGTCCTGCGGTACGTAGAGATCCTAAAGTTAAAAACTCTATGGAATTTGTCAACTGTGTAATCTTTATTAAAGAATCTGATCCTGATATTACTACTCATAGAGAATTTCAGGATACAGACTGGCACTTCTACTCTCTCGGTAATATGGGAGATTCAAAGAAGACTGATATTACAAGAGCTTATGATCCAGAGGATATGAAAGAATTCTGTATTGAGATCAGTGATAATACTCTTCCAAACTCTGCATTCCAGACCGGTATAACAAACCAAGATGGAACTATGAAATATCCTATCAGTAAAGCTGAATGGAAAACTGGTAATACAGCATATGATGCTCTGTATAATAACTGGGATGGATCATTTGAATTCAGATATGATTGTTGCGGCGATTCTAAGGATGGTTCTGCTCTTACTTCTGATGAAGCAAAAAAGAAAATACGTACAGATAACAAACAGATTTGGAGAGACTTCTATGAGTTTGTAATTACGTCTAGTGATAAAGAATTTAAAGATGGCTTGAAAGATTGGTGTATTCAGGATGCAATGCTCTATTTCTATTTAGTTACACTCAGATATAGTATGATTGACAATAGAGCCAAGAATGTTTTCCCACATTGGGCAAAACATTATATCACTCAGGAAGAAGCTACAACTATGGGTGATAAAGCTAAATATTATACTATAGATGATGATGCGGCTGCTCTGCATAATGGTTATAGATTTGATCTATGGGCATATGATATGGACACTCAGCTTGGTATTAATAATTCAGGTGAGCTGTCATTCCCATATGGTAAGGAAGATACTGACTATAAAGAAGAAGGAAATCCTTCATCTGGTTATGTTTTCAATGCTGCTGAATCTGTATTGTGGTGCAGAATACGTGATGTATTTACACAAGAATTAAGAAACATGTATCAATCTGTAGACTCTAACTGTTGGTCAGACTCCCACTTAATCAATGAGTATGAAGCATGGCAGAATCAGTTCCCAGAAGAACTGTGGAGAATCCACTATGAAAGATTGTATATAAGAACATATCGTGCTGGAACAGTAAGATTCCTTAATGAGATGATGAATGGACGTGGAAAATATCATCTCAGACAATGGGAACGTGACCAGCATATTTATATGGGAACAAAATTCTTACATACAGATGTAAAGTCTGATCAGATTATGTTCAGATGTAATACACCTAAGAAAGTTGTAGTTAAACCAGATTATACTCTGAAGATCATTCCTTATTCTGATATGTATATTTCTGTACTTTATGGTAATTCACCAGAAACTACTCAGGTACGTGCAAAAGCCGGACAAGAATATAAGATTACTACGGACTTAACAAATATGGATGATACAGCTATTCTTATCTATGCTGCATCAAGAATCGAGGCATTAAATGACCTCTCTGCTTGTTATATTCATGATAATGATTTCTCAAAGGCTTCTAAGCTAAAAACTCTTATCATTGGTAATAATACAGCTGGATATCAGAATACTTTTATGACATCTCTTAATATGGGTAATAATACTCTTCTTGAGACTTTGGATATTCGTAATTGTCCAAATCTTACAGGATCTGTTAACCTGTCTGCATGTGAAAATCTTATTAATCTTTATGCTGATGGAACTATTGTAACATCTGTATTATTTGCTAATCATGGTAAGATTGCTCATGCTTCTCTCCCATCTTCTATCAACACTCTTACACTCAAGAACCTCAAAGACTTAACTGATCTTAAGGTTGCAGGATACGATAATTTACAGACATTTGTATGTCAGAATTCTATCGTAGATGCTCTTGCTATCTTAAATGCTGCTATTAATACTCTTCGTACCGTAACAATTACTGGTATCTCATGGAATCTTGATGATACTACGCTTCTTCTGAAATTATCAAAACTTGCCGGTATTGATGATAATGGCGCTACTACTGAGCAGTCAATTCTTACTGGATCTGTTCATGTTCCTGTAGTCAGACAGCAGGAATATAAAGAATTTGTTGGTTCTGAAGATGAACCTGGAATCTGGACAGACCTTGTTCTTACTTACGATTCAATCATTACTCAATTCAAAGTTACATTTATAAATGATGATGAAAGTAATACTATCCTTGATATCCAGTACGTAGATAAAGGTGGAAACGCTGTTGATCCTACTACAAGAGAAGTTAATCCGATTCCTATTCCTGCAAAGAAAAGCACAATTAAGCTTGATTATACCTTCAAAGGATGGGAAGGTTCAATGACAGGAATCTTTGCTGACAGAACTATTACTGCTATATATGACAGTAAAATCCGTGAATATACTGTAAAATATGTTTCTAAAGGATTATCTCTTCAAGAATCTACTGCCCAGTATGGTTCTTATGTAAAATATACAGGTGATACTCCTGTATATACTGCTGAGGAATCTGCTTATAAGTACAATCTGTTTAAAGGATGGGATAAGTCAGGATTTGTCGATGGAAATAAAACGATCAATGCAGTATATGAAACATGCGAATACGTAGATGGATACTTTGATAGTAAGGATCTGGCCAATATGACACAGGTTGAGCTTTATACTCTTATGAAAATGGGACTTGAAGCAAAATCATTATCATTAAAAGATACATTAGATTTCAAACTTGGTGTTGATTATAGCTATGGTGACATTGAAGAGCATGAAGTTATTTCAGCTGCGACTAAATTTGATGGAACAAACTATATTGACACCGGATTAAAAATCATGGAAAAAGACAGAGACTTTACAATTGCTATTGACTTTGAATTTGATTCAGGAAATAGTGTAAACTCCACTCTTGCTCAGTGTTTTCAAGGTGATGGTTCAAATGGATTCAGACTTTGGTATTCTCAGGAACCTCGTTTCTCATGGAATACTGATAGTATAACTCCATCTGCTGGAACAAACCGAGAGATTATTGTATTTCGTCATGAAGCTGGAAGTCAGAAGCTTTATGTGTACAATTCAAACATGACTGGGAAAGAAGTATCTTCTACTACTCTGAATGCGATCAGGATTCCAGAGCATAGTTCCACTCTCGTATTTGGATGTTCTAAAGCTGATGATGGAGCATATGAAAACTTTGCAAAAGGCACTATACATTGGGCTAAAGTCTGGTACGCAGATCTTGGTGAAGAACAATGTATGGATATTGCTGCATGGATCCACGAAGTAATCCCTATGGAAGTGGCTAAGTTTAAAGGATATTATCTGTCTGACGTTGCTTCAAAGAGAGCTAACATTACATTTGTTGCTTCTAATCTCCTTGGTACAGAAAAACCTTATAATAATAAGAGCACAAATGCAGGTGGATGGGCTGATTCTACATTAAATACATGGTTGAATACTCGTATGGTTAAAGCAATCTCTCCTTTATGGAAAGCGTTAATCAAACCAGTTAAAGTATATTCTTCTGTCGGAAACAAGTCTAATGACACTTCTGTGTCTAATTGTAGATTCTATGTTCCATCTCTGTATGAAATCGATCCTACTGCTACTTCTGAACCATATATTTCTGAAGCAAATGCTACTATTGCTTATTTCACAGATGATGATACCAGAAAGAAAGCAAAACCTTCTACTCCTGCAGAGTATGAATCTTATTGGACCAGATCTCCTAATGTTACAGTAACAAACTGGATATACACGGTGAATGAAACTGGTAGTGCATATGGATTTAGCTATCCCGGCCAGTCAGCAGGAATTTTGCTTATGTTTTCAATTTCATGTGAGGGGTAACCAATCCCCTCTTTTAAGGAGGATATCGCATGTATTACAAAGTAATTAAAGATGATGAAATCGTAGATGTCCTTGATCATATATTGTATATTAAATATCAAGAAAAACATAGTCTGTTGCTTCTGTGCGATATTACAGAAGCGCAGGCTATTTTATCGTCAGATGGAAAATATGGATGGCACATTGAAGGTTTATATAATTTTCCGCTAGACAACGACATCTATGAAATCAAAGAAATAACCAAATATGAATACGACAAATTAAAGAGGTGATCACAAACATGGCTTTTATTCCAACCTGGTTTACTGCATCTACAAAACAGATTGCAGAAAAAGCATTACAGCGTGGAGTCTTAAAATATCCAGGACTTTGCTATATCAAAGACAGCAAGTGTATAGCATGGGTGACCATCGACAACACATTAGAATATGTCAAAGGTGACAAACAGATTACTGATGTAAAATACATTGGCTCAAATCTTATGTTCTTCACCGGAGATAAATTACTCTTCTCTTATGATGTCTCTATGACAGATGAGGATAGAGATCATATTATTGAAGAAGTCAAGAAAACAATCGGATTGGATAATTATGTTAAGTCCTCTGAACTCTCTACACTTCTAGATAATATTATTGGTAACCTTGAAGACAAGTCTACTGTCGTAGAATATATTAATAGCTTGTCTTATAACAAATTATCTGATGTGCCTATTACAAATCTTATAGGTACTCTTGTTGTCCCAGTAAAGATATCATCACTTGATGATGGTATTTATAAAATAAAAGGCCAATGCATTATTGGTGGAAACAATACTACTGTTCAATCTTCAGCAGATGATGTTCTGTATCTTGTATCTCATGATGCTGATACTTCCAGCACGACAATCACAAAAATGCAAGGAAAATCTATTACTCTTTATTTCATTCAACAAGATGGTGAATATACGACTGATCGTTATGTAACCGAGAAGTGGATTAATGAACAGAATTTTGCAAATGCAGATTCTGTAAAAGAATATGTTTCAAATATTATTGAAGAAACTGTTCTGGATGTTTTAGATGAACATATTGACGCTGCTTTAGATCGAAAACTCGGAGGTATTGATTCCGAAGATTTAACAAATATATTTCAAGGAGGAAACTAATTATGGCAAAATTACAGTTCGCTACACTTTCTAATCTTCAGGAGTTTTTAAATCTGCATAACGTACAGATCGACTCTAAAATCAGTGAGGCTGTCAAAAACTCAATTAAAACAGTATCTCAGTCAGAAGACGGATACACACTTTATTTCTACACAAAAACTGCTCCAGTAACTATTGATGAAGCAGCATTCACTATTACTATTCCTCAGCTGACAGGAAAAGCTGACAAAGTAAAAGGTGCAGTAAAAGGTCATCTTGCAGGATTAGATGAAAATGGTAATCTGGTAGATTCTGGAAAGACTGCTGCAGATTTCGATGCCGCTGGTGCTGCTAACACAGCAAAAACAGAAGTAATGTCTTATGTTGGTACCATTCCTGCTGATGCAAAAGCTAAAAATGTAGTTGCTTATATCAAAGAAGCTGTTACTGCTGGTCAGTATGATGATTCTGCATTAAAAGCAAGCGTTGCAGCTAATACAGCAGCTATTGGAACACTGAATGGCACTGGTGACGGATCAGTAAAGAAAGCTGTTGCAGATGCAGTCGCTAAAATCGTTGCAGATGCTCCAGAAGCATATGATACACTGAAAGAGATTTCTGATTGGATTTCTGCACATACATCTGATGCTGCTACAATGAATTCTCAGATCAAAACAAATAAAGAGGATATCACAAAGCTGAAGACTCTTATCGGTACTCTTCCAGAATCTGCTACATCCAAAGATATTGTAAGCTATATTGCTGAGTATGTATCTAAAGCTCTCGCAGACTCTGATCTTTCTCAGTATGCAAAAGCTGCTGATCTTGAAGCTGCTGTAGGTAGAATTGATGCTCTTGAAAAGAAAGTTCCTACATTAGAAGCTGCTGACACAAAGAATGCAGAAGATATTACTGCTGTTAAAGGCAGAATGGATACAGCAGAAGGCAAAATTACTGCTGTAGAAAAAGATCTTGCTACTGAAAAACCGAAGATTGCTAAGAACACATCTGATATCACCGCTCTTAAAGGGCTTGTTGGAGATGGATATGAAGCAATCCCAAGTGAGTCTATCAAAGGTTTATTTACTGCGTAAAAATATAATTGATTTTATTGGGAGGAGGGCTGCAATGCTCTCCTTCTATTTTAAAAATAAAAATGGAAGGATGTGACTAATGCAAAATGAAAGAACAATTTCTTAATCTCACTGGATTAACAGAACTGGTTGGTTATTTGAAGACAAGTATAGCTAATCATAAAGAAATACTTCCATATGCTTCCAATAAGTTATTTCCGTCTGTTGGAGATATAAATACTATTTATATAAATACTGCTACGAATACTATTTATCGTTGGGATAGCTCAAGCAAAACTTATATTACTCTAGCAAAAGCCGTAAAGTCTGTTGCTATTTCAGAAGCTACTGAAAACGGAAAAATCACACTCACTGTAGATGGTAATAAAACTACTGTTCCTATTCATGGATTAGGATCTGCTGCATATACAAATTCAAGTGCTTACTCTCCTGCCGAGCATACTCATACAAAAGCTCAGGTAGGGCTTGGCAATGTAGATAATACTGCCGATGCAAATAAGAGTGTAAAACATGCAACTACTGCTGATAGTGCAACTACTGCAGGAACAGCTACAAATGTATCCGCTGGAGAAGGTACTGCTGATGCAGCTAGACATGTTTGGTTTTCTGACTCTACCACAGAGACAAAGCGAGCATACAGCGATAAGTTTAAATATAATCCTGTTACTAATAATCTGACGGTAAATGTTACAGGAAATGCTGCGACTGCAAGTAGTGTCGCATGGGGTAACATTACAGAAAAACCTTCTACCTATACTCCTTCTGCGCATAATCATAATGATTCAACTATTACTTCTCTCAACGCAAGTAAACTCTTTGGAACAATTGATATTGCAAGGCTTCCCCATGGAGCATTAGAACGTCTGGTTATTGTTGAAGATGATACTGCACGTTTTAAACTTACTACTGCTAATATTCAGCTTGGTGATACTGTAAAAGTAACTAAGACTGAAAAAATGTATTATGTTGTTGATGAGAGCAAATTATCTTCTGAGGCTGGTTATTCAGTATATACTGCCGGAACTGCTACTTCTGTACCATGGTCTGGAGTTACTGAAAAGCCTAGCAGCTATCCACCAGCATCTCATAATCATGATGAACGTTATTATACCGAGACTGAGATGAATAGTAAATTAGCTGAAAAAGCTACAAAAGTACATACGCATACTAAAAGTGAAGTCGGATTAGGCAACGTTGACAATACTGCTGATGCCACAAAAAGTGTTAAATATGCTATTTCTGCAGGTAGCGCATCATCTGCCGCTGCTCTTACTTCTAATGCTGGATCATCAACTCAGCCAGTATATTTCTCAGGTGGTAAACCAGTAGCTTGTTCATATACACTTGGTAAGTCAGTGCCTGCAGATGCATTATTTACCGATCATACTTATGGAAACATGAAAGGTGCTACTTCTTCTGCTGCCGGAAGTGCTGGTCTTGTTCCTGCACCTAATATAGGAGAACAATTAAAATTTCTTCGTGCAGATGGTGCATGGGTAATCCCTACAAATACGACATATTCTGTAGGTACATCAAGTTACTTAGGAATAACTAAGCTTTATACCGAAACTGGGTCGGCTACAGATGGTACCATGACTCAAAATGCTATTACAACTGCCCTAAATGGAAAATCTGCTACTGGACACACACATAATTATGCTGGATCATCTTCAGCCGGTGGAAATGCGAACGCAGCTGTAAAATTAGCTACTGCAAGAAAGATTGGTAGTGCTTCATTCGATGGCACTGCCGACATTACTTTATCTCAGATGGGACTTAATGTTCCTGTTGAAATTACAAAGGCTGATTATCTTGCAAAAAAGAAAGCTGGAACTTTAAACGCAAATACCTATTACAATGTTATTGATGAATATGATTCTGTAAATGTTATTAACGACTCATCTGTAACAGCCAACAGTACGTTTTCAAGTACTAAATCAGAAAAAACATATGCGAAGAAAAGTACACTTGTTACTACTACTCTCACAGCTAGTAAATGGACTGGTTCCTCTGCTCCGTATACATATGTATTACCTGTATCTGGTGCGACTACTTCAAATATAGTAGAAATTAATTATGCTTCTAACGCATCATCTCAAGCAATAGAGGCATATCAGAACGCTATGTTAGCAGATGGAGGGCAGACTACAAATCAAATTACTATAAAAGCAACCGAGAAACCAACTGTAGATATTCCCATTACTATTGTTATAAGAAATGATTTATAAAAGGAGGCGATAACATGGCAATTTATAAAGGTGAACAATGTCTTGCTGGAGTTGGTAAGAATGCAACTATTAAAATTGGTACTGCTAAAACAGGTACTTCGGCTGCGGTAACTAATTCTGGTACTGATACAGATGCTATATTGAATTTTACATTACCTAAAGGAGATCAGGGAGTTGGAATTTCAAGCGTTATCCCTCATTATCTTGCAAATCCTAAATCGCAAGGAGTGACCAGATCAACTACTGGATGGGCGACTTCTGCTCAGGTTATGACATCTACAAACAAATATTTGTGGTGTTATCATGAATTTGTTTTGACAAACAATAATCATCTGTACACTACTCCAACAGTTATAGGTGTTTATGGAGATAAAGGTGATCCGGGTACAACTGATTATAATGGATTACAGAATAAACCGGTCGTTAATGGAGCTGTAACTGCTTATCAGTCAGATATTATGAAATCTCAGTTAAGGAATGTGACGTTCTCTACTGAAGAACCTAAGACAACTGATGGTAAACCTGGTGATATGTGGGTGGTGTATGGCGATGAGTAATATTAAAACTGGTGATATTTTAAATTTTGATTATACTGGTGCTGTTCAGAGTATAACATTGCCTAAAGGAATATATAAATTGGAGTGTTGGGGTGCTCAGGGTGGAAATGGATGTACTGACAATTCATATACTGGCGGTAAAGGTGGTTATTCTATTGGAACCATTTCTCTAAATACTAAAATTACTTTATATATTTATGTTGGTGGTCGAGGTGTAAGTTCTGAAGCTTCTGGATCTGGTGCAATTAGAGCTGGTGGTTTTAACGGCGGTGGCTCTGGTCGAGATTGGAGTTCAACGAATCATGGTGGCTCTGGTGGTGCTGGCGCTACTGATATACGTATTAACCAAGACTCTTTTTATGCTCGTGTTATCGTAGCTGGTGGTGGCGGTGGAGCATCTGATGATGGGAATGGTGGCTCTGGTGGTGGCGTAAGCGGAATTTCAACTGGTGCTAGCGCTGGTACTGCAACAAGTGGTAGCGGATTTGGACAAGCAGCTGCTTCTAGTTATACTTCTGGAGAATGCGGTGGCGGTGGCGGCGGTTGGTATGGAGGCTATGGTGGCGGTTCCGAAAATATTCCTGGTGGCGGTGGTTCTGGATATGTGTATATTTCTTCTACGGCTTCTAATTACCCATCAGGCTGTTTACTTAACTCTTCTTATTACTTGTCTGATGCTAAAACCATAGCAGGCAATAATTCTTTTGTTTCTCCCACAGGTTCATCTGAGACAGGGCACTCTGGTAACGGCTATTGTCGAATTACTGTTATTGAATGCAAGAATACGGCACTATATACCAGAATAAACAATTCAATGAAAAAGGCTACTGCATTCTATTTCAAATTAAATAATAACAAAATGTACGGTATTGGTTCTGCTAATTCTAATGGTGCAGTTATGAATTTTGATTATACTGGATCAGTCCAGACTGCTACATTGACTCCTGGTAGATATAAACTTGAGTGTTGGGGAGCACAAGGTGGAAATAGCAATCAATCAAACGGAACTTATGGTAATGGTGGAAAAGGTGGCTATTCTACAGGTATTTTAAATGTTTCAACTAATACCACTATATATATAACAGTAGGAGGGCAAGGTCAAAATGGAGTCCTTAATACTAGAACTGCTGGTGGTTTTAATGGCGGCGGTGATGGTTATGGTACTAACAACTTTGGCGTAGGTGGCGGAGGTGGTGGAGCTTCTGATATTTCTTTAATGAGTCCTGTATTTTCACACTCATCTTATTTTATAAATAACATTCGAGATACAAACTCACTATTAAGTAGAATTATTGTTGCAGGCGGCGGAGGATCTGCAGGATATGACGTTAGTAATAATGCAGCTAATGGTGGTGCTGGCGGAGGTACTACAGGACAAGATGGATTATCAAACCGCGTTTATCATGGCACTGGCGGAAAACAAACTACTTTTGGTACAGGAGGATCATCAGAGGAATCTAATAGGTATTCCGTTCAAGCTAAATTCGGATGTGGAGCATCAGCCAGTAATTCTACAGATGTAGCGCCTGGTGGAGGCGGTGGCTGGTACGGAGGTGGATTACATTGTGATTCTGCTGGTGGTGGATCAGGTTATGTCTATACTCCTACCACTGCTTCAAATTATCCTTCTGGATGTTTATTAAATTCTGCTTATTATCTTTCTAATGCTCAAACCATTGCTGGCAACCAATCATTCCCTTCACCAACAGGTGGTACAGAAACAGGCCATTCAGGTAATGGCTACGTAAGAATCACTAAATTAACAGATGTAATATACCTTACTCATGCTAATAATGACATAATGGATTTTAATTACACAGGTTCTACACAATCTAAGATTCTAAAACCAGGTACATATACAATAGAATGCTGGGGTGGTCAAGGAGGAACTTACAGTGGTTGCATTGGCGGATATGGTGGTTACTCCAAAGGCACAATTACTCTTACTAAAACGACTACTGTTTATATATCTGTTGGCGGAGCTGGATCTTCCTCTTCTACTGCTGCAGGATTCAATGGTGGAGGAACTGGTATTTCTTCTGGTAGAGGTGGCGGCGGAGCAACTGATGTTCGTATAGGTCAAAATTCTCTATATTCAAGAGTTATCGTAGCCGGAGGTGGCGGCGGAGCTGGTGTAACAAGTGCCAATGCTAATCCTTGTGGTTGTGGCGGTGGAGAATATGGTGGAGATGGCTATTATAATAACACTACCGGTTCTTATACTACTGGTCAAAATAGATCTGGCGGTAGTGCCTCACAAACTGCAGGTGGTATAACTTGGAGTACAGGCACTCAGGCTACTTTTGGTCAAGGCGGAAATGCTTCCGGCTACTCTTGTGGTGGTGGAGGCGGTGGCTGGTACGGTGGCGGCGGAGCCTATGACAGTGATTCTGACTCTGATGGACGTTGGGGTGGAGGAGGCTCAGGATATGTTTATACCTCTTCTACAGCTAAAAATTACCCTAACGGATGTCTACTAAATTCTACTCATTATCTCACAAATGCTCAGACTATCGCAGGAGACACTTCTTTTACTTCTCCTACAGGATCAGCAGAAACTGGTCACACAGGCAATGGATTCTGCAGAATTACAAATTTGAACCCAACACAATATGGATTATACGTAAAAACGAACTCTGGTTGGAAACACATAGATTTATAAAAGGAGGGCTTAACTATGCCGATTATATTTCACGGAACAGGTAGTGGCGGCTCTGCTAAAAAACTAAAAACCGCACGAACTATTAATGGTACGAATTTTGATGGTACAGCTAATATTACTACTGCTAATTGGGGAACAACAAGAACCGTTACTGTAGGAAATACAAGTAAATCTGTAAATGGATCTGGAAACGTAAGTTGGTCGTTAGCTGAAATAGGTATTCATCTTTCAACAACGGAACCTGCAGCTAGTGACGGAAAGAATGGAGATATTTGGATTACTTATGAATAAAAGACTGAAAGGAAGGTGAGGCTTATGGCTTGTAGTAATGGATGTGGAACTTCTTGTGCTACTGACTGCACTCATTCATCATCTGGTGGATGTGGTGGTTCTTGTGGTGGTTCTTGCTCTACTAACTGTACTGGTGGATGTTCTGGATATTGTGATGGAACTTGTAAGGGAGGTTCAGGAAGTACTTGTTCTGACTGTACTGCCAAATGTGCTAATGACTGTACTGGAGCTTGTACAAGTGCTTGTGTAACCGGATGCACTGGCTGTGGGAACAACTGTGATGGAGACTGTACAAGCGCCTGTGCTCAAAGGTGCTCTAATGATTGCAATGCTGCATGTACTGCTACTTGTGCTTATGATTGCGAGCATACTTGCACTGCTTCTTGTGCCAACGATTGCACCAGTTGTGGTGGATCTTGCTCAAGTAATTGCTCAGGAAATTGTGATTCCGGTTGTTATACTGGTTGTTATGGTTGTGATTTTACCTGTTCTGGTGGTTGTTCTGGCACTTGTAATACTACTTGCACTACCACTTGCGCCAATGACTGCACTGGCGGATGCAAAGGAACCTGTACAGGTGGATGTGGTGGTTCTTGTGATAACTCATGCGGCTTTTCTTGTGAAGCTTCATGTGATAACAATTGTACTGCTGTTTGTTCTGTATCTTCTGTGTACGGTGGAAACTCGGAAAAAAGTGTATTGAATTTTGCTTATACAGGTAAAGCTCAATCTGTAACCCTCGAACCCGGAAAATATGTTCTTGAATGTTGGGGAGCACAGGGAGGTTATCGTTCTAATTCTAGTTATGGTGGAAAAGGTGGCTATTCTACAGGAACTTTAACATTGACTCAAAAAACTACTATATACATATATGTTGGTGGATCTGGAAATTCTGTTACATCAGCATCAAATTCAATCTATCCCGGAGGTTTCAATGGTGGTGGATATAGATACAATTATAAAGGTGGTGGTGGCGCTACTGATATTCGTATTGGAAGTGCTTCTTTATACGCCCGTGTTATCGTTGCAGGTGGCGGTGGTTCTGATGGTAGTCCTAATTATAGTGGCGGGTGGTGTATCTGGTACTAGGGGAAATTTTGGATGTGGTTCATATGGGTATGGTGGATCTCAAACTGCTTCATATTCATCTTTAAGTGCTATTAATTCACAAGGTACTACAAACTCTTCTTCTAATTGTGCTGCTGGTTTTGGTTTCGGTGGTTTTGGATGTTATTACGCTTCAGGTTATGGTGGAGCCGGTGGCGGAGGATGGTACGGTGGACAAGGTACTTATCCTGATGGCTCTGGAGATGATGATGGCGGTGGCGGAGGTGGTTCTGGTTACGTTTATACTTCCTCTTCTGCTTCTAACTATCCTCAAGGCTGTCTTCTAAATTCATCTTACTATCTTTCTGATGCTTCTAATTTATCTGGCAATGAATCTTTTAAATCTCCTTCTGGCACTACAGAAACTGGTCATTCTGATAATGGCTATTGTAGGATTACCTGTTATATCAAAAAGAAAACTCTACATTGTAAAATGAACAATGAAATTAAAAAAGCAGCTCCAGTATTTATGAAGATGAACAATAAAATTTATGATGCTGGCGCTAATGCCGTAATGGATTTTGCTTATACAGGAACAGCTCAAGCTATATCACTTCCAAGAGGAAAATATACAATAGAATGCTGGGGTGCTCAAGGAGGTTCATATAGTAGTTATTATGGTGGTGCTGGAGGATATTCTGTCGGAACCATAACTCTAACTAAAAATTCTACGGATTTATATATTTATGTTGGTGGACAACCAGAAGCTACAACTTCAACAGGTGAAACACCTGGTGGATTTAACGGAGGAGGAAAAGGTTGTTCAAGAACTTATAATTATAGTAGTTATGGACAAGGTGGCGGCGGTGCAACCGATGTTCGTATAGAAAAAAATGATCTTTATGCTAGAGTTATTGTCGCTGGAGGAGGTGGAGGTTCATCATCAGAAAATTCGCTTACAACAAAATATGGCGGTGGAACTACTGGTGGTTCTTCTGCTTCTGGATATGGAGCTACACAAACTGCTGCAGGTACAAATGGTTCGTTTGGTCAAGGTGGTTCTGCAACAA
>OLPD01000805.1_pt1 | contig 19584 bp, 14 predicted proteins | sample 1672111 | NCBI WGS metagenome assembly OLPD01 (sample SAMEA3136646, study PRJEB25190) | human gut metagenome
TGCGAGAGACAGGATTTTGTTCCGGAATTGAAAACTATTCGAGGCATCTGACCGGGCAGAAAGCAGGGGAGCCGCCATGTACATTGATTGACTATTTTCCGGATGATTTTCTGATCATGATCGACGAGTCGCATAAGACGATTCCACAGATTGGAGCCATGTATCACGGCGATCAGTCGAGAAAGACAACATTGGTAGATTATGGATTCCGTCTGCCATCGGCAAAGGATAACAGACCGCTCAGCTTTGGGGAATTTGAAAGTAAGATTGACCAGGTACTGTTTGTATCGGCGACACCGGGAGAGTACGAGGAGTCTCATGAACTGCTGCGGGCAGAGCAGGTAATCCGACCGACAGGTCTTCTGGATCCGGAAGTAGAAGTGCGTCCGATCGAAGGACAGATTGATGATCTGATCAGTGAGGTAAATAAAGAAACAGCGAAGAAGAATAAGGTACTGATCACAACGCTGACAAAGCGTATGGCGGAAGATCTGACCGATTATATGCGGGAGCTTGGCATTCGTGTGAAATATTTACATTCGGATATTGATACTCTGGAAAGGACAGAGATCATCCGGGATATGCGCCTAGATGTATTTGATGTACTGGTTGGAATCAACCTGCTTCGAGAAGGCCTGGATATTCCGGAGATCACACTGGTAGCGATTCTGGATGCGGACAAAGAAGGTTTCCTGCGTTCAGAAACTTCGCTGATCCAGACCATTGGCCGTGCGGCGAGAAATGCAGAGGGGCATGTTATCATGTATGCGGATAACATGACGGATTCGATGCGGATGGCGATTGATGAGACGATGCGCCGTCGTGAGATTCAGATGAAATACAATGAAGAACATGGGATCACGCCGCAGACGATCAAGAAGTCGGTGCGTGATCTGATCAGTATTTCAAAGAAGGTTGCAGCAGAAGAGATGAAGCTGGAAAAAGATCCGGAATCCATGAGTGCGGCAGAGCTGGAAAAGCTGGTCAAGAAGCTGGAAAAGCAGATGAAGAAAGCGGCAGCAGAGCTGAATTTCGAGGCGGCAGCAGAGCTACGGGATAAGCTGATCGAGCTGAAAAAGCATTTGAATGAGATGGAGTAAAGCGAAGAGATAGAAGAGGAAGAACAGATGGCTGAAGAAAAGAAAGAACTGATAAAGATCAGAGGTGCGAACGAGCACAATCTGAAGAATCTTGATGTAGATATTCCGAGAAACAAACTGGTAGTACTGACCGGTCTCAGTGGTTCCGGCAAATCATCCCTTGCATTTGATACAATTTATGCAGAGGGACAAAGACGATATATGGAATCTCTGTCTTCTTACGCAAGACAGTTCCTTGGGCAGATGGAGAAACCGAATGTAGAAAGTATTGAAGGACTTTCACCGGCGATTTCCATTGACCAGAAGTCTACGAACCGCAACCCGAGATCCACAGTCGGAACTGTGACGGAGATTTACGATTATTTTCGATTGCTGTATGCGAGAATCGGGATTCCGCATTGTCCGAAGTGTGGAAGGGAGATCAAGAAGCAGACGGCAGATGAGATGACCGATCAGATCATGGCACTTCCGGAAGGAACAAAGATCCAGCTGATGGCACCGGTTGTGCGGGGGAGAAAGGGAACCCATGTCAAGCTTCTGGACAGAGCAAAGAAAAGCGGTTATGTCCGTGTAAGGATTGACGGAAATATGTATGAGCTTTCCGAAGGAATCACATTGGACAAGAATATCAAACATAATATTGAGATTGTTGTAGACCGTCTGGTTGTCAGGCCGGGGATTGAAAAAAGACTTGCAGATTCCATAGAAAGTGTATTAAGTCTTGCGGAGGGGCTTCTGGTCGTGGATGTGATCGGAGGGGAACCGTTGAATTTCAGCCAGAATTTTGCCTGCCCGGACTGCGGAATCAGTATTGATGAGATTGAGCCGAGAAGCTTTTCATTTAACAATCCATTTGGAGCCTGCCCGGTATGTTTCGGACTCGGATATAAGATGGAGTTTGATGAAGATCTGATGATTCCCGACAAATCACTCAGTATCAATGAAGGAGCAATCGTGGTGACAGGATGGCAGTCCTGTACCGATAAGAGCAGTTTTACTCACGCGATTCTGGAAGCACTCTGCAAGGAATATCATTTTGACCTGGATACGCCGTTTGAACAGTATCCGAAAGAAATCCAGGATGTTTTACTTCGTGGGACTAATGGAAAAGAAGTCAAGGTCTATTATAAAGGACAACGCGGGGAAGGGATCTATGACGTTGCATTTGATGGGCTGATCCGAAATGTGGAGCGAAGATACCGTGAAACGGGATCGGAGACTATGAAAGCAGAATATGAGAGTTTTATGCAGATCACACCTTGCCGAGAATGTGGCGGACAGCGACTGAAAAAGGGTGCACTTGCGGTAACGGTCGGAGATAAAAATATTTCAGACGTAACAGCAATGTCGATTGAACGGCTTCAGCGGTTTATCAGCAGTCTGGAACTGTCAAAGACGCAGCAGATGATCGGCGGACAGATATTAAAAGAGATCAAAGCGCGCCTGCAGTTTCTTCTGGATGTGGGTCTGGAATATCTGACACTTGCCCGTGCAACAGGAACTCTTTCCGGTGGAGAAGCACAGAGAATCCGGCTTGCGACGCAGATCGGTTCCGGTCTTGTGGGTGTGGCTTATATTCTGGATGAGCCAAGTATCGGCCTGCACCAGAGAGATAATGACAAACTTCTCGCAACACTCAAGCATCTCCGTGATCTTGGAAATACACTGATCGTGGTTGAGCATGATGAAGATACCATGTTTGCGGCAGACCAGGTAATCGATATCGGACCGGGAGCCGGAGAACATGGTGGAGAACTGGTTGCCCAGGGAACGGCACAGGAGATCATGAAAGTAGAACGGTCGATCACAGGTGCATATTTAAGCGGAAAGATCAAGATCCCGGTTCCGAAAACCCGCGCAGTTCCGACCGGCTGGATCAAAGTTGTAGGTGCAGCAGAGAACAACCTGAAAAATATTGACGTGAAGTTCCCACTTGGCGTGATGACCTGTGTAACCGGCGTATCTGGTTCCGGCAAGAGTTCATTGGTGAATGAAATCCTTTACAAGAGTATGGCGAAAAAGCTAAACCGTGCCCGTGTGATTCCTGGAAAGCATAAGCGGATTGAAGGACTGGAAATGCTGGACAAAGTGATCGACATTGACCAGTCTCCAATCGGAAGGACGCCAAGATCCAATCCGGCGACATATACCGGAGTATTCGACCTGATCCGGGATCTGTTTGCGGCAACCGCGGATGCGAAGGCGAAAGGCTATAAAAAAGGAAGATTCAGCTTTAACGTCAAGGGCGGACGCTGTGAAGCGTGTAGCGGAGATGGAATCATCAAGATCGAGATGCATTTCCTTCCGGATGTATATGTGCCGTGTGAGGTATGCGGCGGAAAACGCTACAACCGTGAGACACTGGAGGTAAAATATAAAGGAAAAAGCATTTATGATGTTCTGAATATGACAGTAGAAGAGGCGCTTCATTTCTTTGAAAATGTACCGAGTATCCGTAGAAAAATGGAGACACTTTACGATGTAGGACTTTCTTATATTCGTCTTGGCCAGCCGTCTACAACCCTTTCCGGCGGTGAAGCACAGCGGATCAAGCTTGCAACTGAACTGAGCCGGAGAAGCACTGGGAAGACAGTGTACATTCTGGACGAACCAACAACCGGACTTCATTTTGCAGATGTGCACAAGTTGACGGAAATCCTGCGCAGACTCGCGGCAGATGGCAATACGGTTATCGTGATCGAACATAACCTGGATGTGATCAAGACAGCAGATTATATTATCGATATCGGACCGGAAGGCGGTGACAAGGGGGGCACAGTTGTTGCGTGCGGTACACCGGAAGAAGTGGCAGAAAACCCGAATTCATATACAGGAAAATACATCAAAATGATGCTGGACAGAAAATGATACAGAAATCTTAAAAAATCCTGAACTTGAAAAAAAGACTTTCTATTTATTAAAGATTTGATTATAATAAGGTGAGTATGTGAAAGGGGAATCGTGATGTCAATAGATTTAGGAATTGATTTAGGAACAGCAAGTATCCTCGTTTATGTGAAAGGAAAGGGAGTTGTACTGAAAGAACCTTCAGTCGTTGCCTTTGACAGAGATACCAATATGATAAAAGCAATCGGTGAAGAAGCAAGGCTGATGCTTGGAAGGACACCGGGGAACATTGTTGCAGTAAGACCTCTCAGACAGGGCGTTATTTCCGATTACATTGTCACAGAAAAAATGATCAAATATTTTGTTCAGAAAGCACTGGGAAAGCGTACATTTAAGAAGCCGAATATCAGTATCTGTGTGCCAAGTGGTGTTACAGAGGTTGAAAAAAAGGCGGTAGAAGAGGCTGCTTTTGCAGCCGGTGCGCGGGAAGTACATTTGATTGAGGAACCGGTTGCAGCGGCAATCGGAGCCGGAATAGATATTTCAAAACCATGCGGCAACATGATCGTGGATATCGGTGGTGGTACATCCGACATTGCGGTGATTTCCCTTGGAGGAACTGTTGTGAATACATCATTAAAAGTTGCAGGTGATGATTTTGATGAAGCAATCGTCCGTTATGTCCGGAAAAAGCACAATCTGCTGATCGGAGACAGGACAGCAGAAGATATCAAGATCAAGATCGGAACGACATATCCTCTTGTAGAAGATGAATCAATGGAAGTAAGGGGGCGGAACCTGGTAACAGGATTGCCAAAGACGGTCACGGTAACGGCTTCTGAGACCGAAGAAGCACTGCATGAGACTACAAGTCAGATCGTCGAAGCGGTCATTGGGGTTCTGGAGAGAACACCGCCGGAACTTTCCGCGGATATTCTGGATCGTGGAATTGTACTGACAGGTGGAGGTGCGCTGCTTCGCGGGCTGGAAGAACTGATCGAAGAAAGGACAGGCATTAATACGATGACAGCGGAAGACCCGATGAAGGTTGTTGCAATCGGTACCGGTCAGTATGTGGAGTTTATGAACGGAAAAAAAGATTTCTAGTGATAAGCACATGAGAAGGCTGTTTCTGTAGAGAGACAGCCTTTTTAAAAAGGAAAAAAGTATGGAAACAGTAAAAGGTTACGTAGAACACATTGTATTTCGCAATGAAGACAATGGATATACCGTATTTAATTTGAATAATGATGATGGCGATCTGACCTGTGTCGGAAACTTTAACTATTTATCAGAGGGAGAGCTGATTGAGGTGAACGGAGAATATGTGGTTCACAGTGTATACGGAACACAGCTCCGAGTGCTGAATTATGAGATCAAAGCACCGGAAGATCTGCTTTCGATTGAACGCTATCTGGGATCAGGGGCAATCAAAGGGGTTGGTGCATCTCTTGCCGGCAGGATTGTGAAAAAATTCAGGGAAGACACCTTCCGTATCATCGAAGAAGAACCAGAAAGACTTGCGGAGGTGCGTGGGATCAGCGAACGTATGGCAAGAGAGATCGCTGTACAGGTAGAAGAGAAAAAAGATATGCGGAAGGCAATGATCTATCTTCAGAAATTTGGGATTTCGACGACACTTGCAGCAAAGATTTATCAGTTTTACGGTCCGAAGACCTATCAGGTACTGGAAGGAAATCCATACCAGCTTGCAGATCAGATTCAGGGGATCGGATTTAAGATCGCTGATGAAATCGCAACGAAGATCGGCATCCATTCAGACTCGGATTTCCGTATCCGGAGTGGTATTTTTTATACCTTACAGCAGAGTGTTGCCGAAGGGCATGTCTATCTGACAAAGGACGTGTTGCTTCGCCGGGCATCTGCACTTTTGGAAGTGGAGATCAAGGATATTGAGAAATACCTGATGGATCTGTCGATGGAAAAGAAAATCGTACTCAAAGAATCTGAAGAAGGTTTGCGGGTATACGTGTCCCACTTCTATTATCTGGAACTCAATACTGCGAAAATGCTGCATGATCTGAATCTGGAATATGAAGAAGCCAATGTAGTGATCGAAAAAAAGATCCATCAGATTGAAAAAGAAGCCGAAATGCAGCTTGACGAGAAGCAGGAAAATGCGGTCATGGCGGCTGTGCGGAATGGAATTATGATTCTAACAGGAGGTCCCGGAACCGGAAAAACGACAACAATCAATGCCATGATCGAATATTTTCACGGTGAGAATATGGAAATTATGTTGGCGGCACCAACCGGGCGTGCCGCAAAAAGAATGACAGAGGCAACCGGATGGGAAGCGCAGACGATCCACCGGCTTCTGGAGGTGAACGGTAATCCGGAGGTGGATGAGAACCCGAACCGGAACGGATTTGCAAGAAATGCAGACAATCCACTGGAAACCGACGTGATCATCATCGATGAGATGTCTATGGTAGACTTGTCTCTGATGAATGCACTTCTTACCGCAATTGTACCGGGGACAAGGCTGATCCTGGTAGGGGACTGTAACCAGCTCCCATCAGTAGGCCCGGGAAGTATTTTGAAGGATCTTATCGCATCGGAATGTTTTCCGGTTGTCATGCTGACCCGGATTTTCCGACAGGCACAGGAGAGTGATATTGTGGTAAATGCACATAAGATCAACCGGGGAGAACCGGTCCTTTTGGATAATAAGAGCCGGGATTTCTTCTTCTTGAAAAGACAGGATCCGAATGTGATCATCAGTGTTCTGCTGACACTGATCCAGAAGAAGCTTCCCAAATATGTCAATGCAAAACCATATGATATCCAGGTACTCACACCGATGCGGAAAGGACTGTTGGGAGTGGAAAGACTGAACAGTATTTTGCAGCAGTATTTGAATCCACCGGAGCCGGGAAAAGCGGAAAAAGAATATGGCGATCACAAATTCCGCGTGGGCGACAAGGTGATGCAGATCAAGAATAACTATCAGCTTGAATGGGAGATCACAACCAAGTATGGACTGACGGTGGATAAAGGAATGGGAATTTTCAATGGCGATATGGGAATTGTCACCGAGATCAATACATATACTGAAACACTGGAAGTCGAATACGATGAAAAAAGAAAGGTAAAGTATCCGTTTGAATTGCTGGAAGAACTGGAGCTCGCCTATGCGATCACCATTCACAAGTCGCAGGGAAGCGAATATCCGGCGGTTGTCATCCCGCTTCTGAGCGGACCGAGACAGCTGTTTCACAGAAATCTTCTTTATACGGCGATCACAAGAGCCAGAAAATGTGTGACAATTGTCGGAAATGACCAGACCTTCCAGGAGATGATCCGGAATACCAATGAACACAACCGGAATACCAGTCTGGCAGAACGGATCCGGGAGTTCTGCGGATAGTTATACAGAAAATGTAGAAAATCAAATCCGAAAAGCGGATGGAAAACTTAAAAAAGGTCAAAGAAACAATTCTGGAACTAATTTATCCCTCAAAATGTCCGTTTTGTGGAGAAATTGTAAGTGCAGGAAAAAAACATTCTACGGAACACAATGGAATCTGCAAGGCGTGTCGTGAAAAACTTCCTTATATTGGTGAAGTAAGATGCATGTGCTGTGGAAAGCCTTTGACAGATCCGGCAGAAGAATATTGTTATGACTGCACCAGGCAGAAGCATTTTTTTGTCGATGGAAGAAGCCTCTGGGTACATAAAGATGCAGTGGAAAATGCAGTTTATGCAATGAAATATCAGAACCGGAGGATTTACGGACAGACGTTCGGAAAAGAAATGGCAGAGCATTTTCTTTCTTATCTATGGGAAAGAAAGATCACATTGATTGTGCCGGTTCCGTTGCATTCACGGCGAAAAAGAAAGCGGGGATTTAATCAGGCAGAAATTGTAGCAAAGGTATTATCAGAAAATACCGGAATTGCCATGGATGCAGGTGCTGTTAAGAGAATTAAGGCGACCAGTCCTCAGAAAGAGCTGGGCGATAAAGGGAGAAAACGAAATATCAGGGGAGCATTTGCAGTTCAGAAAAATGTAAAAGGAGAAAATATCGTTTTGATCGACGACATTTATACGACAGGAAGTACCTTAGACGAGGCGGCGAGAGTGCTGAAAAAGGCAGGAGCCGAAAATGTATACTTTTTGACGGTAAGTATTGGACAAGGAATCTGATATTTGTTATACTGAAAGTAATGCATATACGAATAAAACGTATGAGGTGACAAAATGTTAAATGAAAGCAAAGTTAAGCTGATGACAAGGATGGCGATGTACGAAAGCAAACAGGGAGAGGAAGATTTTAAGATCAGTTCTTATTATAAGAAAGATTACCGGAGCTTTCACACCATTGCTACGATCATATGGGTCACGGTCGGCTACGCTGTTGCAGTGGGAATCGGAGTTATTGCTTTTCTGGATGAACTGATGGGAAATCTGAATATGCAGTTTCTTGTGATGCTTGCGGCAGCTGTGATAATTGGATATCTGGTACTTGTTATTTTTTATGGAATCGTTGCTTCCCATTTTTACGGAACCAAACATGAAAAAGCAAGAAAGCGTGTGAAACAATTCAATCACGATCTTACAAGACTGAACAGAATGTATGAAAGGGAGAAACGATAATGAATGATCTGATAGTATGGAGAGACAAATTACAGGAATTATACGCGACGAAATCAATCTATATTGATAAAGCTGTGCAGTTTGTTCTGGCACTGGTCACATTTCTTATGATCAACCAGAATATCGGACTGATGAAAGCGGTGGCGACACCGGTTGTAGCTGTGGCGCTGGCAGTGATCTGCACCTTTCTTCCACCGGTTGTAACGGCATATGTGGCGGCAGGACTTGTAATCGTGCATCTGTTCAAACTGTCTGTGGGAGTGGCAGCAGCAGCGGCACTGATCTTTGTGGTAATGTTTATCTTTTACTGCAGATTCACTCCGAAAAAGGCACTTCTTCTGCTGGTCACACCAGTAGCATTTATGCTTCATATTCCGTATGTAGTGCCGGTTGCCTGTGCGCTTGTACTTGGGCCGATTTCAGCAGTACCGGTTGTATTTGGAACGATCATTTACTATATGATCGAATGTGTGAGAACTTCGGCAACAGCGATCACCAGTACGGATGGAATTACCAGGCAGATTTCGCTGTTTGTGAAGACGGTATTCCAGGATAAGACTCTGTGGATCACTGTGATCGCATTTATTATCTCTATTTTTGTGGTATATACAGTGCGCCGACTTTCGGTAGATCATGCGTGGAAGATCGCAGCAGCATCCGGTGCGGTTGTGAATATTGTTGTAATTGTGATCGGAGATATTGTATTCGATATACATACCTCTTACAACATGCTGATCATTGGAAATATTGCAGCAGTCGTGATTGGTTTTATCATGGAATTTTTCCTGTTTTCAGTGGATTATTCCAGAACAGAACGCCTTCAGTTTGAGGATGATGAATATTACTATTATGTAAAAGCCATCCCTAAGATTTCGGTGACAGCTCCGGAGAAGACGGTCAAACATATCAATGAGCGGAAAGAAACTGGCGAGATTGCAGGAGCAGGGCCGGAGAGAAGACCGAGACCGAAGAGTGGGCAGACGGAAAAACCGGCAGTACGCAAAAAAAAGACGGCTTCTAAGGTAAAACGTCCAAAGAGTCCGGCAGTTCAGCGGCCGACAAGAGTTGGGGGCAATACAGATGAAATCCTTCTGGCACAGAGCCTGAAGGAAGAACTGGATATTCAGAGCATTGTGGAAAATGAACTGAATAGCGATAACAAATAGGGAAATATTATAAAAAACAGGGGTATAAATAACGGATAGAAAAAGGGGGTACACTGTTGAACACAGTATTAACACAGGTTTTAAAAGAATTTGTATCAGAATCGTGGTACTTCCCGCAGATCCGGGTAGTAGATGCTGTTGAGATACTGATTATTACATTTTTATTCTATCAGATTATTCTCTGGATAAAGAATACAAAAGCCTGGATGTTGCTGAGGGGGATTCTGGTTGTTGCATTGTTTATCCTGGTGGCTGCAATTTTTAAAATGTATACGATTTTATGGATTGCACAGAATTCACTTCCGGTCATGGCAACCGCAGTTGTGATCATTTTTCAGCCTGAGCTCAGAAGAGCATTGGAAAAACTGGGGGAAAAACAGTTTGTTCCCAATATGGTAGCACTGGATAAAAGAGGAAAAGATAATGTACGTTTCAGTCAGAAAACAATCGATGGAATCGTAGAAGCATCCTTTGCGATGGGAGCAGTGAAGACAGGAGCGCTTATCGTCGTAGAGCAGGCAATCATGCTGACAGAATACGAGAGTACCGGAATCGCGCTGGACTGTATTGTATCACCGCAGGTATTGATCAATATTTTTGAACACAACACACCACTTCATGATGGCGCGATCATCGTCCGTGGAGACAGGATCGTATCAGCGACCTGCTATCTTCCACTGTCAGACAATATGGGAATCAGTAAGGAACTGGGGACAAGACATCGTGCGGCGGTCGGAATGAGTGAGGTAAGTGATGCTCTGATCATCACCGTATCAGAAGAGACCGGTTATGTATCTGTAGCGATGGGCGGACAGCTTGTGCGCAATGTTACACCAGAATATCTGAAAAAACGTCTGGAATCTATCAGTAAGAAGAGTGTGGAGATCGGACGTTTGAAAAAAATATGGAAAGGATGGAGATCGCATGAAAAAGGCGTTGACTAAAAACTGGGGTCTTAAGTTGCTGGCATTTGTATTCTCTGTCCTTTTATGGATAATTGTTATGAATATTGAAGACCCGGTGGACGAACGGACATTTTCCGGAATCCAGGTGACAGTGACCCATCCGGAAATCGTAACAAATCCGGGCAATACATATCAGATTCTGGATGACAGCAGGACGGTATCCGTAACAGTAAAGGCAAAACGTTCTATTTTAAATAAAATTAAAACCGATGATATCAGGGCAACAGCGGATATGAAGAACCTGGATGTCAGAACCAGATCCCTGATCCCGATTGATATATCGATTCCTTCTTATGCAGGAAGGTTTGAGGCGACTGCCAACCCGATCAATCTGCGAGTAAGCATTGAACTTGGAAAATCAGAGACTTTCCCGATCACTGCAACCAGTTCGGGAACACCGAGAGACGGATATCAGGTGGGTGAGCTGAAAGCAAATCCGGAGAAGATTAAGATCAGCGGACCAGAATCAGTAATCGATTCGATCGATAAGGTGGTAGCACTTGTAGATGTTTCCGGACAGTCTAAAGACGAGGAAAAAGAAGCAGAGCTGATCCTTTATGATAACAATGGAAAGATCGTAGATTCGACACAGATTGAAAATAACCTGGGAGATGAAGGACTGAAAGTTCAGATAACTATGCTTCAGACAAAGAGTATTCCGGTAGAATTTGATACTTCGATGATTGGCACTGCCAGCGGATATCATTTCAGTGGGATCACGATCCAGCCGGAAAGTATTCAGATCGTAGGTACAGAAGAGCAGCTTGCAATGGTGGATTCTATTGAGATTCCGGCAGAAGAGCTGGCAGAAGATGGTCTGGATCAGACAATAGAAAAGACAGTAGATATCGCCAATTATCTTCCGTACTGGGCAAAGACAGACCAGGACAGCGCAGGAGGCGTACCGATCGTTGTAAAGATCCAGGTAGAAAAATTCGGAACCAAGACAGTCGAATTCCCATACAATTCCATTGCGTTGCTGAATGCACCAAAGGATTACAAGGTGTCATATGCGGAACAGGGCAATCTGGAAATTGTTGTGCGTGGTTCTAAAGAGGATCTGGATGATTTCACTCTTGAAAAAGGAAGTGTGTCAATCAATCTGAACGATTGTAAGACAGCGGGAACCTACAATGTTCCGATCCAGGTTACACTTCCTGACGGAATTGAACTTGAAGATACGATCAATGTACAGATCACATTGACAAAGAGCAGTGGAGGAGAAAATGATCAGTAAAAAGGTAACGATCAAAAATCCGACGGGATTGCATTTGAGACCGGCAGGACTTTTCTGCAAGATGGCACTGGAATATGAAAGTAAGATCACTTTTCGTTACCGGGATACGGAAGGAAACGCGAAAAGTGTTCTGAGCGTGCTTGGTGCATGCATTAAGTCCGGAGATACGATTGAGATCGTGTGTGAAGGAAAAGATGAAGAGAAGGCACTTGAAGCGATGGTAGAACTGGTGGAGAGTGGGATTGGAGAATAGCAGGAAAAGCGAATCAGGAGGTATAGAAAAGATGAGCAAAGCTACATTAGTTGTTATGGCAGCAGGAATTGGAAGCCGTTTCGGAGGAGGAATCAAGCAGCTGGAGCCGGTAGGACCAAATGGTGAAATTATCATGGATTATTCGATCTATGATGCAATGGAAGCCGGATTTGATAAAGTGGTATTTGTTATTCGAAAAGATCTGGAAAAGGATTTTCGTGAAATTATCGGAAACCGGATTGAAAAGAAAGTTGAAGTTGCATATGCATTCCAGGAAGTTGATGATATTCCGGAAGCATTTAAAGAAAAATTTGCAGAAAGAACGAAACCATGGGGAACCGGTCAGGCAATTCTCTGCTGTAAGGATGTGGTAAAAGAACCATTCTTGGTAATCAATGCGGATGATTATTATGGAAAAGAAGCTTATGTGGAAGCATTCAAAGAACTGACAACACCGGAAAAGCAGGCAGATAAAATGCAGATCAGCATGGTTGGATTCGTACTGAAGAACACATTAAGTGAAAATGGCGGAGTAACCCGTGGAGTGTGCAAGGTTGATGCGAATCAGATGCTTACAGAAATCGTGGAGACATCCAATATCATCAAGACACAGGCAGGTGCAGCAGTTGCAACAGATGGAAAAGAGACACCGATCGATGCAGACACGCCGGTTTCCATGAATATGTGGGGACTCACACCAGAATTCTTTGAGATTCTCGAAAAAGGATTCGCAGAATTTGTGGCAGCACAGGAAGATGGCAATCTGAAAGGGGAGTATCTGCTTCCAACGATTATCGGAGATCTTCTGAAAGAAGGAAAAGTCGAAGTAAAAGTGCTGAAATCACATGATAAGTGGTTCGGGGTGACTTATAAAGAAGATAAAGAATTGGTTGTGAATGAAGTGAAGGCGCTGGTTGAAAAGGGATTGTATCCGGAGAAGTAAATAGTGTGAAATTAAGAAGGCAAGCAACATGGGATGAGACTATGGAGCTTGCCTTGCTGATTTTGAAGGGAAATATGGCATAAAACAAAATGTTCGTTGAAAAAGGGTGGAGATAAATTCCTGCTTTTTAATAAATATCCATTTTCGGGAAATTATTTTGTGTCGAAAATAGACAAAAATTGAGAACTATTGTATAATAGACAAGATTAAGGAGGGAGGTGTGAGATGAGAAAAATATTGGTATTTGTAATGGTGTTGAGCCTCAGTGTTATGCTCTTGGGATGCAGTGGTACAGATACTTCAAAAGAAGCAAATGATACGACACAGAATACAAAGCAAGAGGAAAAGCAAGATACCAGTCAGGAAAAGACAGAACCAACGCAGGACAAAACAGAACAAAAGGATGAGCAGGCGGAAGAAAATGACAGCAAAGCGGAAGACAGCGGAGACCATGAAGCTCAGGATCAGATTCTGAAATTATATTATATATCCGACAGTGAAGAAATCGAATGCGCAGAGATCAGAACAAATCTGCTCCAGACAACCGATATCTGGAACGGCTTAATAGGGGAAGGCGTTCTTAGCAGTGAGTGTAAGATGAACAGCTGTAATGTTGATCAAGAACAGAAAACGATTGATCTCGATGTAGATTCCGGAACTGGTTCTTACATCAGAAGCATGGGGACGACAGGAGAAGAACAAATACTCACATGTATTAAAAAGTCTTTCCTGAAAACGTATGAATGTGAACGATTTAAGATTACGGAAAACGGGCAGCCTTTAGAGACCGGACATACCGTACTCAAAGGATACATGACAGCAGATGAGTAAGAGAAGAGGAGTATATAATGAAGAACTGGTTGAAAAAATGCAGTGTGGCATTGCTGGTCTTTTCAATGATTGGTACAACAATGCCGGTATATGCGGCGGATGCGCCAGCTGCAGAAGAACAAACGACAGAATCTCAGCAGACAGAAGGACAGGCTTCTGAGCCACAGGCAGATGAGTTACAACAACAAGAAGAACAGCCTGCAGAAAAAGAGCAGACGACAGAAGAACAGCAGTCAGTCAGTGAAAATAATCAAGGGGAAGTAGTTCAGGAACAGGAGGAAGCAGCAGAACAGGAAGATCAGACGGAACAGAGCAAAATGAATTATGCTTATGTTGAAAGTCCATATCTGGAAACTCCGGATACACAGAGAATCGTTGTATCCTGGGGCAAGGAAGATGAATACATAGACCAGATGGTACTTCATGTTCGGAAAGATGATGATACCTGGGAAGACTGGTACATCAGCAGATCCGAAGGTAATCTTTACCTGTTTGAAAAGTATTATGAAGATGAGTATCAGGGTGGAACATATGAAGTCGTTTCAATCAGTGTAACAGAAAATGGAGAAACGACAGATTATGCGCTTTCAGATCTTGGAGTGGAAGCGAGGTTCGGAGTAAATCAAGAATATGATGGTATTGATGAGCTTCAGCCGGTTGATGAAGAACAGGAAGAAGCGGTAGCTGAGGATGCAGCAAATGTATCCATTTCTACTATTAATGAAGATGGAACAATTGAAGAACAGAACAGTATCGAAGATGCACTTCAGGCTGCACAGACAGATATTCTTGCGTCAACACCAGCAACGTTATCGCTTGATGATGATACAGGAATCAGTACATATGCTGCAAAATCTGGAAAAATAGTTGTAGCATTGGATCCGGGACATGATAACAGAGATGCCGGAGCATCAGCAAATGGTTTGCGAGAGGAAGCACTTACACTGAAAATTGCAAATTATTGTAAAGCAGAACTGGAGCAGTATTATGGTGTAGAAGTATACATGACAAGAACTTCTTCAGCTTGCCCGTATCCAAATGAAACGCCGGCAGGAGGTTGTATTACCGCAAGAGCAAATGCAGCAGCCAAAGCAGGTGCAAAGATTTTTGTGAGTTTTCATTTGAATGCGGCAGCTACAACAGCGGCTTATGGGGCAGAAGTTATTATTCCAAACTATAACTGGAAATCAGATGTAGGTGCACAGGGAAGAGAGCTTGCGTCAAAGATTTTGAGTGAACTGACTTCACTTGGTTTGTATAACAGAGGACTGTATTATAAGACAGGAACAGAGCCGGAGTACAAGTATCCAGATGGTTCACTTGAAGATTGGTTTACAGTACAGGTCGCTAATAAGTACAATGGAATTCCTGGTATTATTGTTGAACATGCGTTTATCACGAATAGTGGTGATGTGAATAATGTCTTAAATACAGAGGCTGGACTAAAAAGATTAGGTGTTGCGGATGCGACTGGAATTGCAAATTATCTTGGATTATCGAAAGAAAAAGTAGAATGGAAAACCGTAAATGGAAAGAAATATTGCTATGTGAATAATCAGAGAGTGACAGGAGAAAGACAAATTGGTGGTCACTGGTATTATTTTGATGGAAATGGAGTAATGCAGACTGGATTTGTGAATCTGGGAAGTAAGACGGTTTATTATAATTCAGATGGACAGATGCTTTATGGAGAACAGAAGATAAATAATGCATGGTATTATTTCGATATAATTACGGGTGCAAGAATTACTGGGTTCTACAATTTACCGGGTAAGACGGTCTATTATGGATCAGATGGGCAAATGCGCTATGGAGAACAGAAGATAAATAATGCCTGGTATTGTTTTGATACAATTACGGGTGCGAGAGTAACTGGTTTCTATAATCTTTCGGGAAAAATATACTACTACGGAACCGACGGAAAGAAACGTTTCGGAGAACAAAAGATAAATGATGCATGGTATTGTTTTGATACTTCTACTGGTAAAATGATTACAGGATTTTATGATTTACCAGGAAAAGTAGTTTACTATGGAGCAGATGGGAAGATGCTTTATGGAGAACAGAAAATAGGCAATTGTTACTATTATTTTGATCCTACATTTGGAAGTATGTATGTAGGATGGAAAACAGTTAATAAAAAATCAAGATATTACCAGGAAAATGGATGTTGTACAATAGGAGAGTACAAGATTGATGATAAATGGTATTATTTTGACAAGAATGGAATTATGCAGACCGGATTTGTTGATTTGCCAGAAAAGACTGTATACTATAATGAAAACGGAGTCATGGAGTATGGAGAACAGAAGATAAATGATGCATGGTACTATTTTGATATGATAACCGGAAAGATGGCAACTGGCTTTTGTGAGTTACCTGAAAAGTGGGTATATTACGGAAGCAACGGAAAAATGCTTTATGGAGAACAAAAAATAGGGAATTACTATTATTATTTTGATACAGTATTTGGAAGCATGTATTCTGGATGGAAGACAGTAAACGGAAAAACAAGGTATTATCAAAGTAATGGACAAAGTAAGATCGGCGAATATTGTGAAAACGGAAGATGGTATTATTTTGATAAGAATGGAGTCATGCAGAAGGAATTCGTCCAGTTACCAGGAAAGACTGTGTACTATAATGGAAGTGGTGTCATGCAGTATGGAGAACAGAAGATCAGTGATGCATGGTACTATTTTGATACGATAACTGGAAAGATGGCGACGGGATTCTATAATTTGCCGGGAAAAACTGTATATTATGGAACGGATGGAAAAATGCTCTATAAAGAACAGAAAATAGGAAATTACTATTATTATTTTGATGCTGTGACAGGTGCAATGGTAAAAAATACTACCATAAATGGACATTATTATGATAATACAGGTAAAAGAGTAGAAAAACAGCAAGAAGCAAGCCATCTGATTGTAAATACATCTACCACAAATGTGACGCAGATGGTACAGTTTTATAAAAATACAGGCGAAACGTATCCAACTGAAAAATTAAAAAAAGGTGGAGCGGAAAGTATAGAAAAATTTGCCAGTATTTATTATGAAGAAGCAACAGCGGAAGGTGTAGATCCAGCGGTTGCATGGTGCCAGAGTATGAAGGAAACAGGATGGTTACAATTTGGCGGACAGGTGAAAATAGAACAGTTCAATTTCGCTGGTTTAGGAGCTACTGATAACGGAGCTTCCGGAGCTGATTTTAGTAAATATGGAGAGAATGGTGTAAGAATGGGCGTCAGAGCTCAGATTCAGCATCTTAAAGCATATGCAGTTTCAGGTTTAACAGAGAAAGATTTAAAATATACATGTGTTGATCCTAGATTTCGTTTAGTAAACAAAGGCTCAGCAAAATACGTGGAATGGCTTGGCACCCATGAAAATCCGATAGGCGCTGGTTGGGCAACGGGAGTAGAGTATGGCCAGGGGATTATTAAATTAATGAACCAGCTTGAAAAGTAAGTACATATTGTAAAAGGTGAAAAATAAAGAAGCTCTTTGGAATCTTGGTGAAAATCGGGATTTCAAAGGGTTTTTCTAGATAATTGAACTAAAAAGTATAAAAATTTATTTTTAGGGTATCAGCAGAAGATTGTAAAATATACCTCAAAGTGTTAGAATAGTTGAGTAATTACAGTAAGATTGAAAGGATAAAAATAATGAGAAAAGTACCAATTTTATATATTGTTATTCCTTGCTACAATGAAGAAGAAGTGTTACCTATTACAGCGCCGCTTTTTTTGGAAAAAATTCATCAGTTAGTCAATGAAGGAAAGATTCTTGATGAAAGCCGTATTTTATTTGTTAATGATGGAAGCAAAGATGGTACATGGGAATTAATTAAAAAATTATCAAAGGAAGAATATCATTATAAAGGGATTGCACAGAGCAGAAATCGTGGACACCAAAATGCTGTTCTGGCTGGATTGATGACAGCTAAAGAAGCAGCGGATATTACAATTTCGATTGATTGCGATGGACAGGATGATATTAATGCAATGGATGCGATGGTAGATGCATATATGGCAGGGGCTGAAGTTGTTTACGGAGTACGAAGCAAGAGAGAAACAGACACATTTTTTAAGCGATTTACAGCAGAATCTTTTTATCATTTGTTAAATTGGATGGGAGCAGAAGTTGTATTTAATCATGCAGATTACAGACTGATTTCTTCAAAAGTATTAGATGCATTTTCTGATTTTAAAGAAGTAAATATCTTCTTACGTGGATTGATTCCGTTAGTTGGTTTTAACAGTACTTCAGTATATTATGAACGGCATGAACGAATTGCGGGTGAAAGTCATTATCCGTTGAAAAAAATGTTGGCACTTGCATTTGATGGTATTACCAGTTTGAGCATTAAACCTATCCGAATGATTACAGCAGCTGGAACAATTATTTCATGTCTTGGATTTTGTGCTATTATATGGGCAATTATTATGCAGGTTATGGGAAATACGGTTGCTGGCTGGGCAAGTATGGTTTGCATAGTAGCGTTTCTCGGAGGGATTCAGTTACTTTCGCTTGGTGTTATTGGGGAATATATTGGGAAAATATATTTGGAAACAAAGGCAAGACCAAGATATATTATTAGTGAAACTACAGATGATGTTCAAGAATAAGTATAAAACAGAAAAAAATATAGATAAACTTAAATTATTCACGATATTGCCGTGAATAATTTAGGATGAATTTTTGGAGGTGCTAAAAATAGAAAGGGCAAAATTCTTAGGTGATGTGGTAGGTACTTTAACATTTTCAATTGCAGTACCAACATTGAAGCGCTTTACCGCTAACAAGTTATATCCGTATTTTTCTGAAAAATGGGACATGTGGAGATACCGAAAAAATAGAGAAGTTTGTGTTGTGAAGATTTTAGAGAATTCGGATATCGAACAAGAAGAAAAAATAGCAAACGACAGGATTAACAATTTGAGAGAATATCGTAAAAGAGCATAATGCTGTGATTTTATTTAATACGGGGACTGTAATAGCAGTTTCTCGACATGGCAACAACTAAATTTTATTTTACTATAGATAAAAGAGGGAAAAGAATGTTATTATTTTCAACTATCCTTGAAATTGACAAGAAACTGACAAAAAGTGATTTTATAAATTTAGTAATTGAGTGGAATTAGAAAGGTCATCCGGAAAGTATCATATCAGACATTGAATGGAATGGTGAAAGAAATGTTCGCTATGAAGATGAGAATAAATGTTTAGAGATTCAAGAATACCGAAATAAAAATATAATTGCGGTTCGATTTGAAAAGAGAGAGTCAGATGGAGCTGTATGGGATACGGATTATATTATGAATTTTTCAGAAATGAAAATGGCAGTGAGATTGGATCGTAGTTATATTGAAGAGGCATTAAATGTTGATACAAAATTTTTTACACCTTTTTTATTTCGATGTTAATTGATCGAGGTTATATTACGAAAGACGGTAATCTTGAAGTGTTGCGCACACCATTAGTTATTGATGAAGAAAATCTTGATTTGATTGTTAATGTTATTAATGGAAATGCAAAATACAAATTACCATTGAACAAAATCACTGCGCGATGGCCTGCCAAGGCTGTGGCGCAGTTTTATTTTTATTAAAAAGCA
>OLPD01000806.1_pt1 | contig 19583 bp, 17 predicted proteins | sample 1672111 | NCBI WGS metagenome assembly OLPD01 (sample SAMEA3136646, study PRJEB25190) | human gut metagenome
TCCAGTAATATTTGATTTATAAGAAACTATATTACACAAAATTATCTACAGTCTCTAATAACCCATCAATTCTAGTTTGACTTTATATCTTATATTGAATGTATTGTCCTAATGTCATGTTCAATAATTTAGCGACTTACTGTGGTCATAATCCTTTGTCCTAATTCTACTAAAAATCTTATTTTACATAAAGAAAAAAGGTAATTTGAATTTCGAATTACCTTCTTTCTTTAACATCTTGTATTCAATGTATATTTTAAAATCAGAATATTTTTTCTATCCTTTTTGAACTTAAACCAAGATAATTTCTAATATTATATACTTAAACCTATATATCTTATACCATTTATACTATTTAATTTTGATTTCCCATCTGCTTTCACCTGTAGTTAAGAATGACATATTTGATCTTAATGAATTTTCAACCATATCGCTGACTGCTTGATCAGTATAGAAGCTGCAGTGTGGTGTAACAATAACATTAGGGAAAGATCTTAATATTGCTAATTTGTTATTCTTTATTATATCAAGTCTATGATCAGCATGGAATACATCCAATTCTTCTTCAATAGTATCTAATCCTGCTGCAGAAATCTTACCGCTTTGAATTCCTTCAATAAGTGCATCTGTATCAATTAATGGACCACGTCCGCAATTGATTATGCATACTCCATGCTTCATTTTTGCAATAGTTTCCTTGTTTATCATATGATAATTTGATTCAAATAATGGTGCATGTAAAGTAATTATATCACTCTTTTCAATTATTTCATCAAATGAAACATACTCTAATATATCTCTTAAGTTATCATTTTCATAAACATCATATCCAAGAATCTTACATCCAAATCCAGTAAGATCCTGGGCAACTGTAGCACCTATTTTTCCTGTTCCAATTATACCTACAGTTAAATTGTGCATTTCTCTGCCTTGATTTCCTACTAAAGAATAATCTTGTGCATCATTACGTATCATTAAAGGTCTCATCTTTCTTGAACACATAAGCATAAGCATTACTGTAAAGTCTGCAACACTATTTGTAGAATAATTTACATTAGAAAACCTAATTCCATATTCTTTTGCAGCTTCACTATCTACATTATTATATCCTATACTTCTAAGTGCTAAGAATTTAACGCCGATTTCACTTAATGCTTTTAAAGCTTCACGGTCAACAATATTGCTTCCCTGAACTGATACAGCTTCAAAACCTTGTGCTTCACATGCAGTATCCTTATTTAATTCTTTATTTACATATTTAATATCTAATTCAAATTCCTTTTCAAACTTAGTGAAAAACAGCATTTCGTCTGGTCTTGGATTAAATATAACTATTTTGTTCATAAAAAACAACTCCTATCCTGTAATTTATTCCCCTTTATTAATTATTCACTCTGAATATTAAGCAAATAATGCAACTGTAAGACTTATTATTACCACCATTAATGCTCCACCAATACGGTTGGCTATTACTGCAAATGGCATCATATGCATACGGTTTGTAGTTGATAATACGGCAATTGCTCCACTGCCTCCTAAGTTCCCCATGTTTGCCCCTATTCCAATCATAGCTTCAATTGGATAGAATCCAAACACCTTTCCAAATATTAATGATCCTACAATTGATCCAGCAACACCAAAGATTATTATTATTAAATTACTGATTGTAAAATATGTTGTAACCTGGCTTAAATCAAGTGATGCAATACCTATTCCTGTTATAAGGAATGGCAGGAAGTTCTTAACTATGAAAACCTGCCAGAAATCTGTGCTTTCACAGATTTTATCATCTAGCATACCTGTTGCTTTTACAATAATAACTATAATAGTAGCCCATGCAATGAAGTTAAGCTGTGGTAAAAGCTTATTCATAATGTTACCTGCAATTAAGATTACACAAGAAATAAATAATCCACTGCCTAATCTCTGAATATTTTTAACCATATCATTAGGCTCTTTTACCTTTTTTTCCTGACTGTGATCTAATCCTTTGATTAATTGACCATTACCAGCTAAACTAGGATATTTCTTACCCATCTTATCTAATAATGATGCAAATATAACGCATACTAAGTTTGAAATATTCATAAATACTAAGAATTTACCTGAATATTCTCCAACTGTAGTATTGAATACTGAACTATATATTTCTGGAACAACAGCTATAGCGCCTGATGAACCCCCTGTATAGTTAGGAAGTCCTACCATATACATTCCTTCAAGTATTGATTTTCCTGTAACAAGACATCCAAGATATAAGAATATAAATACAAATATAATTGAACCTAACATACAAGGTAAAACTCTAAGTGTTGCTGAAAGTAATAACTTACGATCCATACTTAATATTGATCCAATTATGATTGCACCTAAGAAAATATTGATAAATCCTGAACCCATAAAAGTTGAAACATTCTTTGTCAATGTTTCTGGTATCAAGTTAAACTGAACTAATGCTGCACCAGCAAATAGTGGAAGAAGGATTGCCCCTCCCATCCAAGTTCCTACAATAGGAATTCTAGCTCCTACAAATTGAAATAACCAGCTTGCCATTAATAAAAATGTAATTGTTCCAACTATATCTTTATTTAAAGAACCTGTATATGTAGCTATCAAAATTATTACAGCGCATGGTATATAATATTTTAATTCTAAAGGTCCTATTTTTACATTTTGAAACATATTATCTCCTCTTAAATATATCTAAAATTTATTTCATTGGATTTGTGATAACTCCAGTTATTGCTGAAGCTGCTGCAACTGCTGGTGATGATAAGTATATCAATGACTTCTTAGTACCCATTCTTCCTATAAAGTTACGGTTATTTGTACCAAGTACGACTTCATCATCACTTAATAGTCCATAAGGCTGACCACAGCATAAACCACAGCATGGATGCGATACCATTCCACCTGCATCAATGAAAGTCTTTATATATCCTCTCTTTAATGCTTCCTTATATACTTTAACTGTAGCAGGAATAACAACTAGTTTTACATATGGATCAGCTTTCTTTCCTTCTAATATCTTTGCAGCTACTTCCATATCTTCTATGCTTCCGTTTGTACATGAACCTATGTAAACTTGATTTACTTTTGTTCCTTCAACTTCTGAAATTGGATGAACATTATCAACTCCTTGTGGACATGATAATTGTGGTTCTAATTCGCTTACATTGTAATGTAGAACGCTTTCATACTTAGCATCTTCATCTACAGAAATCCAAGAAATATCATCATAATTCATATCATAATATTCTGCTGTCTTTTCATCTGCTTCAAATAAACCAACTTTTGCACCAGCTTCTAAAGCCATGTTTGCAATTGTGAAACGTTCATTCATAGTCATATTATGCGCAGCACTTCCAGTAAACTCAAGAGATTTATATTGAGCTCCATCAGATTTAATATCTCCAAGTATCTTTAAGATTACGTCCTTTGCTCCAACACCTTCTCTAAATTCACCTTCAAGTACAACCTTTATTGCACCTGGAACTTTGAACCAGATTTCACCTGTAGCAAGTGTTGCTGCCATTTCAGTATGTCCTATTCCTGTACAGAAACATCCAGCTCCACCATAAGTTGTTGTATGACTGTCTGTTGCTACAACTATTTCACCTGGCTTTGCATATCTTAATTCATGCATTAATGAGTGACTTATTCCTTCGCCCTTATGTACGTTAGGTATATGGAACTTTTCTGCTATTTCTAAACCATCATTAAAATGAATGAAGTCTGTTTCAGCTTGATTTGTAGGCATTAAATGATCAAAAACTATAACAGCTCTTTCTGGGTATAATGCCTTCTTTACATGCATATCATTTAATGCACGTTTTAAAAATGATGTATATATATCATGTATCATATAACAATTAGGATGTGCTACAACTATATCACCAGGTGCTATTGTTTTCACGCCAGTGTTCTTCATTAATATTTTTTCTGCTAATGTATATCCCATAGTCTTTTCTCCTTACTTTCCGCTTTCCATTCTTTTAATTGTACTTGGAATTAATCCGCCTTCTTGAATAATCTTGAATAAATTATCTGGTATATTAGGAATTGAGAATTTCTTACCATTTACAGTAACTTCCTTATTAACTTCAACTGTTAATATATCTCCTTCTTCACATGAATCTGGAATCTCGTCGCTTTCTATAAGAATCATTCCATTATTTATTGCATTTCTAAAGAAGATTCTTGCAAAAGATTTTGCTATTATGCAGTAAACTCCATTTACATTAATAGCTTCAGCAGCCATTTCTCTTGAAGATCCACATCCAAAGTTCTTACCTGCAACTAAAATATCTCCTGGCTTAACTTCACTTGTAAATTCTGGTCTAAGTGTTTCTAAGCAGTGTGAAGCCATTTCTTTTTTATCAAGAATAACACCATGACGTCCTGCAATTATTGTATCTGTATCAATATCGTCTGATAATTTCCATACTTTTCCTTCAAATTTCTTTTCCATAAGTATTCTCCTATCTCTTTATGCTTTCTAGTTATGTATGTATCCATTAAGTGCTGAAATAGCAACTGTTTCAACTGATGCTAAGTAAACTTTCGATTCCTTAGTTCCATTGCATCCTTCATAATTCCATGGTGCAGATGAAAGCATTGTTTCTCCATCACCAATAACTCCTTTAGATGTCGTACGGCATGTTCCACAGCCTGCATTTAATATCTGAGCTCCGCAGTCAATAAATATGTCAAGTAATCCTTCAGCTATTGCTTGTGAAAATACTTCATTTGTCTGTGGTGCAACTGTTAATCTTAAGTTTGTAGGTATCTTTTTACCTTTTAATATTTCTGCAGCTGTTCTTAAGTCTTCAATACTGCCTCCAGTACATCCACCTATGAAGCATGCACATAACTTAGTCCCTTCTAAGCTTTCTATAGAATCTGAAGTGTGAATTGATCCTGGAAGTGCAATCATCACTTCAGCTTTACTTAAATCTATAGTCTCATCTGCTTCTCCTGTATAGTCATTATTTGTTAATGCACAAACAGCCCCGCTTCTGCCAGCTAATTGACAAAGATCCTGCTTTTGTTTTGCCGAAAGTTCTTTTAATGATTCTCCAACAAATTCAATTGCTCTGCCTTTATATTTAGATTCTTCAGCTTGTAAGAATTTAATTGCAATGTCTTTAACAGATGCGCCTTTGTTTAATTTTCCTGTAAGTTCAATATGTATAGTTTCAGGAGTTTCAATAGCTACTTCACCAGTTTTAACTGTTTCTAAAAGTACTTCTGGTTCTAAATGTATTCCTGCAGCTCCTTCAGCACCAAAAATGCTGTTGTGATATCCGCAAGATACAATAATATCGCCTTTTTCAATACCTTCATTTAATAAATTATGATATCCTATTCCATGCCCTTGTAAAAACTTAAGTTCATGCTTATGAGCAAAATTGATAAGTTTCTTTTGAATTTCTGCTGATATGAAGTTCCCTGCTGGAGCATCATAATAAACCATAACCACTACTCTTTCAGGTGCTTCTAAACTGTCTATACTTTCTAACTTATTTACAGTGTCTAGTGTTAAATTGTCAGCTAAAATAATATATTTAGGTTGTATAATAGCTTTTTCCTTAGCATTTGTCTTAAAAATAGATTCTACTAATGTCATTACTTCAAAACTCCTTTTAATTCTCTAATTTTATTGCATATCAATGTTCCCATTTCATCAGTTCCAACTAAAGTTGAATCATACATGTATATATCCTTAGTTGTATATTTTTCGTTTATTATCTCTTTAACAGCTTCTTCTATTATGCAAGCTTCTTTTTCTAACTTAAATGAATATCTAAGCATCATTGCTCCAGATAAAATTGATCCTATTGGGTTAGCTATATTTTTTCCAACGATATCACGCTCACTGTTATGCAGCTGATTTGGTGTATAAAGACCTTTTCCACTTCCACTAATTTCAGCAGATGCCAGCATCTTAGGCGTACCTGAAAGTCCAGATATTTCATCAGAAAGTATATCTCCAAAGATTCCATTTGTTACAATAACATCATATTTTTTAGGATTTCCTATGATTATTCCTGCAGCATCATCTATATGTTGATTTACTAAATCTACATCTGGATACTCCTCACTAATTTCTCCAGCTACTTTTCTCCATAATTTTGAGCTTTCTAATATAACAGCCTTATCTAGGCTTGTTACTTTTTTATTTCGGTTAGATGCAGCTTCAAATGCACATTTCAAATTTGCTTTTATAGTTACCTCATTGTAATATTCTTCGTCGCAAGCTTCTCTTCCAAATTCTCCTACTCGTTGATATTTATTGGACATCAGCATTCCTGCAGCAACATCACGAACAACTAATATATCAAATCCATCATTTATTATTTCACTCTTTAAAGGACTTAGATCTGCCAATTCCTCATAAGCTACAATAGGTCTGATATTAATTGTAAGATTTAAGTTTTTACGTAGTAATGCCAAAAGATAGCTTGGCCTTTTTTCTCTTGCTAATTCCGGATACATATCCATCCACATGTTTCCTAGCAAAATAGAATCACTTTTTTTGCATAATTCTAAACTCTCATGAGGAAGAGGTTCTCCACACTTGTCAACTGCTTTTGTTCCCGCAATACATTCATTAAATATAAAAGAATGATTAAACAAGCTTCCAACTTCTTTAATAACCTTAATGGTCTCTGCAATTATCTCAGTCCCAATACCATCACCTGGTATATAAGCGATATTATATTCCACTACTATACATCTCCTTTCATATAATTGCACTAATGATTTTTTCACAACTTATAATATAATTAGAATTCTAGCCAATTATATCGAAATCCCCTTTAGTAGAACGTTCTACTAAAGTTAGTCTACACGATTGTTAATTGTTTGTCAATATCTTTTTGATTATTTTTTAACAAATCATCATTTTTCATCATGCCCTTGTTTTATCTATTTAACTTTCTAAAATATTTTATATTTGATATAATTAACTCTGAAAATCATTTATCAATACTTAAGATAGGAGACTAAGACATGGTTACAATGAAAGATGTTGCTCAACTAGCAGGAGTATCTGTTTCCACAGTTTCAATTGTTGTTAATAATAAAGCAAAAGAGCGTAGTATCCCATTAGATACTTACAATAAAGTAATTGATGCTGCTTCACAGTTAGGTTATCAGCCAAATGTCAGTGCAAGACGGCTACGAAATCCGTCTACTCCAAAACCAGTTATTGCGTTATATTGGCCTCTTGATGAAAGAACCAATATACTTGCAACATTATTATCTAATATTCAATTAGAGCTGAGTAAAAATAACTTCGATTGTGAACTTATCATTCAGACATATACAAATGATAAGTTTAAGGAATATTGCAAAGAAATTATTAATAATACATATAGTGGTGTTATAATAGGTGCCGCCTCACAGTCAGACATAGATTATTTAGAATCTATTTCAACTAATTCACCTATTATTCTAATCAACAGAAAATCTGAAAAATATTCAACTGTAAAAGTCAATTCAACAGATGTTGCTGATCAGGGTGTATCATTACTTTTAGAAAATTCAATCAAAAATGTTGCCGTTATATCAACTGAAGCTAAATATTATGAATCCAGCAAACGTATCAGTGCTTTTATGAGCGCTTGTAAGAAAAATGATATTTCAATTGATAAAGATCATACAATATCAGTACCTAATTCATATGAAGGAGGAATAAAAGCTGCAGAGAAATATTTACTGATGAAAGAAATGCCTAATGTAATATTTTGTGAATCAGACATAATTGTTCTTGGAATGATTTATAAGTTTAATCGTTTGAATATATCAGTTCCAGATGATGTTTCTATTATTTCAATAGGCTCTACCAGCTCATCTAATACGGAATATTCAACACCATCAGTTACAGTTATTGATATTCCATCAGAAGAAATTGTATCTAATGTAATTTCTATATTGCTAGAAAAATTAACTGAAAAAGATTTGCATAACAAGTTAACACCAATACATAAGAAAATTACTCCAATTATTAAAATCCGAGATTCGTTTCCAAAAACAAAAAGTGAAAAAGATAATTCATAAATTTGAATTATCTTTTTTGTGCATAATATTAATATGAGAAATAATAATATTATACCTATTGATCAAATAGGTTTCCCAATAAATTTCGAAAATATTATACACCATGATGATTCAGTAAGAATGCTTTATGATGTTACAGAGGGATTATATTATACAGAATTAAACAGAACTTACTCTACTATTGGTAGAAATCCAGTACTCTTACCTAGAACATATTTACAATTATAGTTTATGGATATATGGAAGGAGTATATTCAAGTCGTGCTCTTGAAAAGACATGTATAAGAAACATAAACTTTATGTGGCTATTACAAGAGCAAAAAGCACCTGAATATAATGCTATAGATAGATTTAGACGTGAACACTTGGCTTATTGTATCAAGAATTTATGGTGTTAGTATAAAGTAGAAGCATTTATTAAACCTGCAACATATAAAAAATCAAAAACTAAGAAATTTAAAAATGATATTATCAAAAGAGAAAATATGAATTATAACGAATATAAAGATTATTATTTTTGTGCAGCTGGAAAGAAGATTCTTTTAAAAGGAACAAAAACTTAAAAATCTAAATCTAGATATAAATCTACTATACATATTTATGAATGTGAAAATTGTTCCGACTGTGAATGCAAAGATAAATGCACAAAAGCTAAAGGTAATAAACAATTATATGTTCTAAAATTTTTATTCGATTAAAAAAAACTCCCTAAAAAATATAACTACTGAAAAAGGAATTTTATTAAGAATGAATAGATCAATTCAAGTTGAAGGGGCTTTTGGAGTTATTAAACAAGACTATGGTTTTATAAGATTTTTAATGCGTGTAAAAGCTAAAGTTAAAACTGAATTTTTATAGATAGCTTTTTTGCTATAATACAAATAAATTACATAGCAAAACTCAGCAAATACGAAACGGTGAGCTTCTTCATAAGCAGCAAGCTTCGCAATTAAAGAAGCTTATTAAAATTATGGATAAATGTATTTTGCCCTTTATTTTTTATACCCGCAAATAAAAAAATTGGAATTAAACACCTGAATTTTGATAAATAAAATTTGTAAATATGAAAAGAGCCTACATCAAAATGAGTTTAAAAAACTCTGTTTTGATACAGCCTCTTTCGTGGGTTTTATGGTGGAGGCGATTAGTAACCTTTAATATCCACCAAATTTAAATATAATTCTACTTATTGCTATTATTACGCAAACTATAACTACAGTATATACACTATTCTTTACCTTCTTAGAAATTAAAAGAATAATTAACATAAAAATTAAACTTACTATCAAAAGAACTCCAATAGATATTGCAAGAACTAAGTATATAGGCATTTGTGCTCCCCAAAAGTCAGCTCCATATATACTAATAGCCTTTGCATTTATATTTGAGAATTCATAATATCTTGAAACATACATACACCTTGCAGCTACTGATATTCCCATTATAATTATCGCCAATATACTACTTATTACTATTTTCATACTTTGAATACTTTTTCCCCCTAGTAGTGTTGTGTGTGACAGTCTGTACTGTGAATTACTGTATTCCATAGGAAATACTACAGATAAAAGAAAAATCATTACTGTAAGGTATAATACAACTGCTATCTTATACATATTATCACTATAATTAAATAATATTTTATAGGCAGAATCATATACAAATTCACTTTCTTTATGTTCTTTTATAAATTTATATTTGTCCCAAATCCTTTGAAAGATATTATAATTACTTAATACTCTATTATATTCTTCCTTCATAGCATTAGCTTGCATCATATTTATTTCTTTATTCTTTAGTAATTCATCAATTTCATCTATCTTCTTTTGTGCATTTTCAAATTTTTCTTTTTCTTTATATAAAAATCCCTCTTTTTCACTAGTAAGATTACCTTCTAATTTTTTCATATACTGCTTATATTTTAATTCTCCACCAGATATATAATAGCTATTATTAGCATATACATACACTGCTGCTGTAATGAAGGCTAAAACAACTACTATTCCCCTTTTCATTATGAAAATTTTATATAGCTCATATTTAAATAAGCTAGTATGTGGAGAAAACTTCTTTTTATTCAATTTTATAGATCTTATACTTATTTTTTTTATTCTACAGTAAGTTATAAGAACTGCTATATTAGTAATAAGTAAAAAACATATAACAAAGCTAATCCAAAGTTTATATATATTAACTGGAATATTTAATATATTTATATTTAAATATTCACCAAATATTTTATTTATATCTAATAATCCCACCAGGTTCAAATACTTAAAAACTGCATAGTTAGATGTTGGTATAATAACTTTCCACATAGTATAGCTTGCTATCATCATAAATCCAATACTTATATATGGAATAAATATATATTGGGATATTATTGCAATTAGCAACATTATATTTCCTATTACAATAAAGGCCATTGCCTTACTAAGTAAAAATATTAATAAATAACTACCTATATTTATTTTTAATATTGCTGTTGAAAATATAGCAACACTTTGAATTGCAACACTTAAACTAGGAATGGATAAATTAGACAAAGAATATATTAAATTTCCTCCATAAAATATCCCTGTAATAATAATACATGAGCACTGAAAAGCTATTAATTTACATAGAGCAGTATGCACACTTCCATATTTACTAACAAGTATTACTGCATGAAGATTTTTTTCCTTTTCATAAAATACACTTATATATATAATTACACATAGTATTAAAATAATTAAAATATCTGTAAAAGGAAATTCCGTTGCAACCTGAAGCCACTTACTATTTTGAAATTCAGGATTTATCCCTTGCAATTTATTGTAATCTTTAACTGTTTTTTCAATATTTTTATTAGAGTACTCATTTCCTGATAATGATTTAAATATTGAAATATCAGATATATTTTCCCCTTGCTCTTTGGTATTTTGTAGAAATTCATTATATCCACATACTATCTTTAATTCATTAATCACCTCTTGTAATAAAGTTATTTCATTTTCATAACTATCTGTAAATTCAAAGTTACTTTCCTCTTTTATCCCACTGTAATATTCTTCCAGATAGTCTAACTTTTCATTATCACTAAATCCATTTAATTTATCCTCTAATCTTTTATACGAAGATAGGCTTGGCTTATAATTGTTTTCCAATGTTGAATACCATAACATACCTATATTTAAGATAAATAAAAAGCTAAGAAATGCGATGAATTTTTTATTTTTCCAAATCTTTATAAACTCATGCTTAAAAAGTTCAATAAAAACTAACATCCTATTTCCCTCCATCAAATATCTTCATATAAACATCTTCTAAAGTTCCAAAACTAGTATATTTATCTATTAATTTTTCTGATGTACCAACTTCTATAATATTTCCACTCTTAATAATGATTATTTCCTTTGAAATAGACTGAATATCTGATACTACATGGGTTGCAACCAAAATTATTTTTTCCTTTGCCATACTATATAATAACTCTCTAATTCTAACTCTTTCCTTTGGATCTAATCCCGCTGTTGGCTCATCCATAATAAGTATTTTGGGATTCCCCATAATAGCTTGAGCTATCAAAATTCTTTGCTTCATTCCTCCAGAGTAAGCCCCTATCTTCTTGTCTAACTCATTAAATAAATTAACAGCCCTAGCTACCCTTTCAATCTCTTCATTTAAAGTTTTCTTTGTTATTCCCTTTAATGTACCCATATAAGCTAAAAATCTTCTTCCAGTAAACTCCTCATATAATCCCTGTTGCTGAGGTGCAAATCCTATATCCTTTAAGAACTCCCTTCCTAAACTCTTAACATTGATTCCATTATATAAAATTTTACCTTTATCCATTTCAATATTATCTGTAATAATATTCATAAGAGTTGATTTCCCTGCTCCATTAGGCCCAAGTAATCCATATACACCATAATCTAGCTTTATAGATATATTATTTAATGCCACCTTTTTCCCATAGGTCTTATATAATTCCTTTATTTCTAACATATCTAATTCCTCCTCTAATTAAGCTCCTCAACAATCAGTTTTACATCTTGAAAGTTTTTATTTCCCTTAAAAAAGTCTTCTTTAGAAATTAAGGAATACTGTCTATTTGTTTCAATATCTTGTGTTACATCTGCCCACTCTATATATTCACTTTCTATATCACAATTACTTTCAACAAAATAAAAATCCTTAGATTCTGCTATAATATTAACAGGAAATCCATTATTCTTTTTAAGCTTAAGCTCATTAACACTCTTGTCCTCTATATTAATAATATAAGCATTATTATCATCACTCCAATCACTTGAAATAATATATCCATCATAAATCTGTTGAATATTAGAATACTTACTTTCTAAAAATACATATTCTTTATTACTATTTAAATCAAAGGCCATAATCTTATCCCCTTGATAGGAATAATAAAATATATCCTTTCCATACATATTGTAATAATACCCCTCTTTTGATTTATTAGAAATTAGCTCTTTAAATTCTCCTGTCTTCATATCAAAGGATACTATGGTCTCTTCTCCATTTTTTAACAACTCCATATATTTTTCCTCGTCAACTTTATCCTCAATAGTTAATTCTTTATTAAATTTTAACTTTAGAGTAATTACTTTATTGTCAAATACCCCTAACACTCTACAATCAGAATCCCACTTTGAAACTTCTTTTATCTCGCCACTATCATTTGAAATCCCTATTAACCTAGAGCTATCGCTATATGTATAGTTACTATTTTCTTCTAAGGCTGTAGTAACACTTTTCATAGCAACTCCATAAATATAATTTCCATCAGTAAAAAAGCTATCTCCTAGTACTTCGCCCGTACTTAAAGTTGCTAATATCTTTTTATTTGATCCATCTAAATTCATTCTATATATTGTTGTTGGTTCATCTTCCTTCTCTTGTCCAGGGTAACTTATGTATGTGCTAACTCCATTTTCATTGTTGTATTCTGATGTAATTAAATATAAATACTTATCATCACATAAAATTGTCTTTTCCATAGCTCCGTACTTAAAATCAATAAATGAGGTGCATTTTTCATTATCATGCTTACATTCTGATTTATCACATAAATATATCTGCTTTTTTGCTTTATAATCAACATACATTATATTCATCATTCCATCTTCATTACTGTGAATTGAATAATATCCATCCTTACTTCCACAAGATTCCCCAAATCTACTATGTAACATTCTAATATCTTTATCTTGTATATTCTCCTCAAATCCTTCTCCAATTACCTGTTCTTTACCCTCCCCTTGAGTTTTTCCATTACTAGAGCAGGCAGTTAATCCACTAACTACTGCTATTCCACACATTAATAAAGTTAAAATCTTTTTCTTTTCCATATATATACTTCCTTTCATAATTAAAATAAAAAAATCCCATATTATCACTGACTGTGTCAATAATAACATAGGATTGTATCTACATTGTTTCCTTAAAATATTGATATTTAATTATCTTACCTTTACTGATAAATATTCATTTGCTTCTTCTATTGATTCTATATTAATAATTAAATTTGTCTTATTAGACTCTGCTAAACTTCCTTGTATAATCCAATCATCAAGTAAATCTAAGTTCAAATAGGATAAAAATCCTACTAATACTTTCTCATTATTAGAATTTAATTTTAAAAATCCTTTGCCTCTAATTTCTATAAATAAAATCTTCTCACTTTCTAAATCCCACCAAAGTCTTATATCTTGATTTTTCATATTTATTATGTATTCCTTTAAATTTGAAATTATTCCTGATGAAATAACCTTAGCATAGACTTTATCAACATCATTTCTAATATTAACATCTTCATTTCTAACTAAAATTTCTTTATCTATTAATTCATCAACTTCATTTAATATTACTATTTTTTCCTCTTCACTAGCCTCCAGTATTATTTCTGACCTTACAGGTTCATTATCATTACTTATGGGTTTATTAGCATTACTCATAAAATCATTAATCTTATAAATTCTATTTATTAAAGGTATATCCTTTGCTTCACTTTCTAATGTAAAATTCATAGACTCAATTTTATGGTTTTTTGATAAACTTCTTTTATCTAACTCAGCAATAATTGATGGTAAAGATAATAAAAGAATAAAACTAATAACAATTCCAGAACTAATATATAATTTCTTCTTCATTTTCTACCTCCAATTCTATTGATACCATTGTACCCTCTCCAAGACTACTTATAATACTAAGTTCTGTATTATGGGCTTTAGCAATTTTATCACAAATAGATAAGCCTAATCCTGAGCTACCTTGGTTTTTAGATCTTGATTTATCTATCATGTAAAAGTGATTCTTTATTTTTTGAATTTCACTTTTATCTATTCCACAGCCCTTATCAGTAACTGATATTTCATATAAACTTCCCTTCTTCTTTCCCTGAACACATATATAAATATTTTCTTCACTTGCTTTAATTCCATTTTCAATTAAATTTCTTAACAAAGCTATTATTAATTGAGGATCTCCTTTTATATAACAAGAATCCCAATTATTAATCCACTGTAGATTTTTCTTTTCCAATGAAGGCTCCATTACATCTAAAAGCCTTTCCTTTAGCCACTCTGTAGAAATACTTACTAATTCAATTGTCACTTGATCTATTTCCATTAGCATTAATAATTTTTTAGATAATATCTCTAATCTTTTACACTCTAAATATATATATTTTGCAGACTTTCTTTGAATTTCCTCACTACAGTTCCCCTTCATTAATAACTTAGAATAGCCACTCATTGAAGTCATAGGTGTTTTTAATTCATGAGAAAAATTAGAAATAAATTCCTCCCTATCCTTTACATCCTTTTCTAGTTTACTTATATGTTCCTCAATTGAATCAGCCATCATATCAAAAGTTCTACTCAATTCTCCAATTTCATCACTAGTTTTTATTTTAGTACGTTCTTTATAATTTCCCTTTGATACTCTTTTACTAGTTTCATTTAGTTTTTTTATTGGCTCTATTAAAATTTTTATAAATATGCTAACTGTAACTATGTAAATTAAAACTATTATTAAAAACCACTTTATGTAATACTTATTTTGCCTACTTCTATCTAAAAAACTTGATGTAATATCATAGGCATTTAATAGAATAATCTTTTCATTTGATACATTAATTTCACTTGCTAAATACATGTACATAGAATCTCCTATTTCTTTCACTAAATAGGATTCATTGCTGTTATTATAATAATTCTTTACCTCTTCATCTATTAATAAATTATCTATATTTGAATAAACAAAATCATCATTCCAAATTACACTCATAAGCTCAGACTTATCACCATAGGATACTAATCTATCTATATGTCTTAAAATAATATCCTTAGTTAATTTGTTATTATTTTCTAATGTATTTCTAATATTTGACTCAACTGAATATCTATATAAAACATGTTGTTTTATACTCTGTTCCACTGAGGACTCATAAAAAACCTGAAAGTTTTTTCTAATCATAATAGAAGCTCCAATTGAAAATAAAATACTTATTATTATTGTTGTTCCTAATATTACTTTAGTTGCAAACTTCATAACTATCTCTTCACCATATAGCCAATACCATAAACTGATTTAATCAATTCTTTATCATTTAGCTTTTTACGTAATCTTTGAATATGTAAATCTAAGGTACGAGAATCACCTGTAAACTCCCTTTGCCAAACCTTTTCAAATAGCTCTTCTCTATACATTAAAACATCCTTATTCTGAATTAATATAAGTAGTAATTCATATTCTTTTGGAGTTAAAACTACTTCTCTTCCAGCTTTAATAACAGTTCTTCCATTTGTATTTACTTCAATATCATTAAAATATATACGACTATTACTTTTTCCATATCGTCTAAGTACTGACTCAACTCTAGCTACTACCTCATCCAGTTCAAATGGCTTTACTATATAATCATCTGCCCCCATTCTTAACCCCTTAATTTTATCTTGTAATGATCCCTTTGCTGTGATAAAAATAACTGGAATATTTATTGTATATATATACTCCATTAATTCATATCCATCTATTTCTGGTATCATAATATCTAATAGAATCAAATCATAATCAAATACCTCTATTTTATCTGCTGCCTCTCTACCATTAAGTACGTATTCAGCACTATTTCCAGCCCCTATTAATCCAAGCTGCAATAATTCAGCAATTGCAATTTCATCTTCTACAATTAATATATTAGGTATACTCCCTCACCTTCCTCTTTAACATAATGTGAATTAAATTATATCATGAAATGTATCTAGATTGTATCATTGATAATGACTATTGTAACTTCACAAAAATAACGCCATATTTAGCATATACACCTCGTTCAAGTATAATGCTACTACGATTACATAAGAACAAACTTCCCTGCCCCTGTGTTTCAATAGCACCTACTACATTAGAACTATTGGAATTGATACTAAACTTTTGAAATGCTTAATGATAAACAAGACTTTTATACTGAATTTATAAATAATAAAATGAAAAATCCACGACATTTCTGTCGTGGATTTATTGGTGGAGGCGACGGGTGTCGAACCCGTGTCCGAAAGCAGACCAGCCTGACTTTCTACGAGCGTAGTTTATGACTAAAATTTCGGTCCTTAGTTCGCTCACAAACAAACTCCTAATTCCCTAGCTTCATAAATACCCCTCTAGCTCAAAGCTTTGCTAGACTTCGTTCCCTACTTTAATGACACCAGCTACCCAAGACGTAGGCATCCTGGACTGATGAGCAAGCTATATTAAGCTGCTAATGCAAAATTGTCTTCTGCGTTTATATTTAGTGCATAGCTTATTAACGAGTCGTCCATGCTTTACTCGGCCCGCTTATCAAACCCATCTTACCCCCGTCGAAGCCAAAACGCCCCCATGTTAGGTTAATAGGTCATAAACGCTTTTACCTATTCAATTTTCAATTGATGTTTAACATCGTGACTTTATTATAAAACATACAGTTTCAACTGTCAACTTAACTCCACTATTAAAACTTTGGTAAACCATTAATATTATTCTCTTAAAAGAAATTTTAATCCTATATTAAAGAAATTTTCTAAATAAGTCATAAATTTTTTTATAATTTTAACTTTAACAAATTTTTATGATACTTGCTTTAAATAAAAACTCTTGAAACTATTGTCGAAAGATGTTATTATAAACAAGCAGTTGGTACGTTAAAGTGCTAATTACTTGTAGAGTCTAGTTTGTCCTTCGCCGGATGCTAGGCTCTACTTTATTTTTAAGATAAAAATTTAAAAGTTATCCACACAAACTAAAAAACAATCCACACTTCAATTCACATTTTTTCCAACTACTTGTTTATAAGTGCATAACTTAATTTTCATTAGGTAAAATAATTAAAAACTCTGACCCCTTATTAACTTCACTGAAAACTTTTATTTCTCCACCATGTGCATTTACAATAGATTTAGATATTGTAAGTCCCACTCCCATTCCTTTTTCATTAGCCCCTCTTGATTTATCTACTCTATAAAAACGTTCAAATATATTTTTAAGTTCACTTTCAGGTATACCAATTCCACTATCTTTAATACTTATATTAACATTGTTATCTTTCATAAAAGCTTTAACGTATATCTTACCATTTCCATTATTATATTTAATAGCATTAGATAGTATATTTATAATTACTTGTGCAAACTTTTCTTTATCAATTATCACTTCTAAATCTTCTAATTGATATTTAATTTCTATATTCTTTTCAAGTGCTTTCCCTTCATAGTTATAAACAATGGTTTTTATATAATCTCTTAATTTAACTACTTCTTTATTCAAACTATTTTTTCCAATATCAAATTTAGCTAACTTTCTTAAATCATCAACAAGATTTGTAATTCTTGTTACTTCTTCATTTATACTATTAAGCCTTTCATTAGTAGGTTCCCAAATTCCAGCAATAATTGTATCTAAATGTCCCTTTATACTTGTAAGTGGTGTTCTAAGCTCATGAGCTATATCTGCAGTTAATTGTTTTCTTAAACTTTCCTGTTCATTCAATTCATTAGATAATTTATTTATAGAATTTATTAGATCATCAATTTCACTTATATTACTCTTATACGTTACTTCATTTTTATAATTGCCCTCACCTATAAATTTTGTCATCTTTGAAACTTTAGAAATTGGATTAGCTATAGACTTAGATATTATTATTGAAATTATTATAATACTACCTATAGAAATAACACCTATTACAGCTATAATTCTATTAGCAGCATTAAAAAATTGAACATCATTTTCCATATAATAAGTAGAAGCATAATGACCTATATAAGCATATCCAACTGAATTTCCATCAATATCACCAATATCAACTTTAACTTCTTCAAAATAGTTATTCCATTTCTTTTCTATACTCTGCATATTTTTACTTACTTCATTTAAAGTTTTATCTGATAGCACCTTCTCATCTTCAAATACACTCCATACTTTATTATTGTTTTCATCATATATTTCAATTGCAATACCTTTTCTTATATAATCTATCCCTAAATTTTCTATAAGTTCAATATCCCAATTATCATTTAAATATATACTTTTTAAATCAAATTCAATTAAATGATTTATTTCTACTTTATTGCTATCATCAACATATTCTTCAAAAGAATTTTTAAAATTTATATTTACAAAAAACCTTATAGCTATAATTGTTACAATCATTATAAAAGTGAAAGATATTATAAGTTTACTATTTATTGATTTTAATTTACTTCTATAATCCAAATCTATATCCTACCCCATATACTGTTTGAATTATTCTTGGGTTTCTTGAGTCAATTTCTATCTTTTGACGTAAATTCTTTATATGACTATCTATAGCCCTATCACCTTTTTCATAATATCCTTCAATAGTACTTTCTAACAATTTCTCTCTTGAATATATCTTCTTTGGATTATTTATTAATGTAAGTAATATCTTATACTCTGTATTAGTTAAAATTACTTCTTCACCTCTAACCTTAACTTCATGAGTTTCAGTATTTACTTCTAATTCTTCACCATAACTTATTATTTTTTTATTATAAGAACTACTACTTCTTTTTAAAATAGCTTTAACTCTTAATACTAACTCATTTATATTAAAAGGCTTACAAATATAATCATCACAACCTAGCTTAAACCCATCTATCTTATCTTCATCCTCTACTTTTGCTGTTAACATAATTATTGGCACATCAGATTTCCCTCTTATATATTCACATATTTCCTCTCCACTTATATTGGGAATCATTCTATCTAATATTACTAGATCATATTTCTTTGACTCTAATTTATCCATAGCACTATTTCCATCGTAAGCAACCTCTGTACAATAACCTTCATTATCTAAAAATGCTTTTATAAATTCACATATTTTCTTTTCATCATCAACTATTAATATGCTAATCATACTAACCTCCAAAAAATTTTTCTCTTTAATATTATAACCATGCTTCTTATAATGTTTAAAGCTAATATTATGAAATAATATATATTTAAAGTTT
>OLPD01000814.1_pt1 | contig 19426 bp, 20 predicted proteins | sample 1672111 | NCBI WGS metagenome assembly OLPD01 (sample SAMEA3136646, study PRJEB25190) | human gut metagenome
GAGAGAATCTGTTGAATATGGTCTGGGGCTACGAATATCCGGGTGATGCAAGAACGGTGGATGTACATATACGGAGACTGAGAGAGAAGATTGAGACACATCCAAGCGATCCGAAGTATGTGTATACAAAGTGGGGAGTTGGTTATTATTTCAAGGCTTAAACGTTATATCAGAATCAGAGTATTCAAGAGCCTGCGCCTGTACATTACGGTGCTTCTGATGCTTGTCGGCATCATTCCGTGCCTGGTGCTTAAGGGGCTGGTTCTTGAAAGCTATGAGACCAGAGCAGTCGAAGTGCGTACTGCCGAAATCCAGAATCAGTGCACGATTCTGTGCAGTCAGCTCAGCAATTCTAATTATCAGGACAATGGCATTTCAGACATTATTCAATCAGAGCTTACACAGCTTGCAAATGTATATCATGGGCGGATTATGGTCATCGACAATGATTTCTGCATTATGAGTGACACGGATGATAAGGACGTGGGACGGAAGATGGTGGCAGAATCTGTAGTGAAATGTTTCCGTGGGGACAAGGCTTTTCGCTATGACAGGGATAACCGTTTTATCGAAGTGACTGCGCCCGTCCGAGTGTCAGAAGACAGTGAGATTACAGGTGTGGTGCTTGTCAGTGTATCAACCGATACGATTGCAGCGACCAAAGCACTGCTGGCAAAGAAAGCGAATATTGTAGAGTTTGCGATTATTCTGATCGTAGTGATCGCAGCAATTTTTCTGGGAACGATCATGGTGCGTCCGTTTGCAAGGATTACCAGATCCATTGGAGATCTTCAGGATGGATATAATGCGGATTATCTGCATGTGTATACCTATAAAGAGACTGCTCTGATCTCAGATGCATTTAACCAGATGCTTGGAAGATTGAAGAAGCTGGATGATTCCCGTCAGGAATTTGTGTCCAACGTGTCCCATGAGTTGAAGACACCATTGACATCTATGAAGGTGCTGTCGGATTCGCTGTTGTCGCAGGAGGAAGTTCCGGTGGAACTGTACCGCGAATTTATGGGGGATCTGTCAGAAGAGATCGAGCGTGAGAATAAGATTATTAACGATCTGCTGTCTCTGGTGAAAATGGATAAGACGGCAGCAGCCATGAATATCCGGTCAGAGAATATCAATGAACTGATTGAAAAGATCCTGAAGCGTCTGCAGCCGCTTGCATCGGAGGCAAATGTGGAAGTTGTATACGAAAGCTTTCGTCCGGTAACGGCAGAGGTGGATGAAGTAAAGCTGTCGCTTGCCATTTCCAATCTGGTAGAGAATGCGATCAAGTATAACCGGGAGAATGGCTGGGTACATGTCTCTTTAAATGCAGATCATAAGTATGTCTATATAGAAGTGGCAGATTCTGGTATCGGTATTCCGGAGACAGAGACGGAGCATATATTTGAACGATTCTATCGGGTGGATAAGTCGCATTCCAGAGAGATCGGTGGTACCGGACTTGGACTTTCCATTGCGCGCAATGCAATAGTCATGCACCGTGGCGCAATCAAGGTGTTCAGCCAGCCGGGGGAAGGTACGACATTTTCCGTAAGAATCCCAATCAATTATGCAGGTTAGGAGGCAACTATGAAAAAGAGTGGATGGATGATCACATTGCTTATGTTCTGTTGTCTTCTGACAGCGGGATGCCATAAGGATGAATCCTATGATATGCAGATCTATTATCTCAATTCAGAAGAGACGGCATTGAATACCGAGGGATATAATCTGAACTCTGATAAAGCAGAAGATCAGGTAGAGGAAGTGCTGAAGAAGATGCAGAATCCAAAGGATTCGGTAGAATGTGTGCCTGCAATTCCGACAGACCTGATGATCACAGATGTTCGTCTGGAAGACGGAAGGCTTGATCTGTATTTCAGCGAGGAGTATGAGATTCTGGATGCAGCATCAGAGGCACTGCTGCAGGCAGCGGTAGTACGGACTGTGACACAGCTTGACGGAGTGGAGCGAGTACAGTTCCATGTAGCCGACGAGGTGCTGAAAGATCATCATGGCAATGAGGTAGGTTATCTGCGCAGTGAGGACTTTGTGCAGAAATAAGAGAACTGATAGAAAAGATTATACGAAAAATCATTAATAAGATAAAAGATAAAATAAATAAAAGAAAACTATTTGCTCTATGTGTGCTGTATCTGGTCATTATGCTGGTTATGGTAAGTCGTGAAATGATGACTGGTGCAGGAATATTTGTTACATTTCCGGTGGATACAGTGGAAAACGGAAGATTGGTGACGGTAACGGGTGAGGTGTTTCGGATAGACGAAACGGAAGAGTATCAGACATTGTATCTGAAAAGGGTTGGAATCAGTGATGGCAGACAGAACATACAGGAACGATATTTTCTTGCATATGTCAAAGGAAATCATTCCTTTGCACTTGGCAATAAGATAAAGGCGTCCGGATCTCTGGAATTCTTTGAGAATGAAAGAAATCCCGGCGCTTTTTCCAGAAAGAAGTATTATCGGACACAAGGAATCCCTGCCTGTATCTGGACCGAGAAGACTGAATCTGTGAGTAAAGATATCGATCCATTCAGGGAAAGGCTGAGGCTCTTAAGAAAGAGATGGTCGGAAGCTGTCCTGCAGATCCTGGGAGCGAAAAAAGGCGGGATACTGAATGCTATGCTTCTGGGAGATAAACAGCAGATGGATGCTGAGATAAAAGAGCAGTATCAGGTAAATGGGATTGCCCATATTCTGGCAATATCCGGTGTTCAAACTTTATTCTTGGCATATATGTGGCTTTGAAAAAGCCCGTAAATACGCCGTTTCTGGCGGATTTCTTTCCCTATATTTACATTTATTTTTGGTGATTTTCAGCTTCATTTTTTGCGATTGTCCTTTTGGAGGTTTCGAGGGGGTGTGGGATTTCTTAAATAATTTGGCAAAATAGAGAAACATTATAGCGAAAAAAACATTTAGCGAAATGGAGGAAATATGGAAAATAGGATTGTAGCGGTACGCTACTATAATGTCTGGTTTTATTTACAATTGCAATCCGAATTGGATATAGCTAAATTTTTATATTTATCGAAACGAATAGATGCAGGGGAGAATTTTGTAATGAAAGATTTATACAGGTGGTGTACTGTGCAAAAAATAAAATATAAAACGAAATTTATATATAGAAAGGATTTTCCGGTAAAAGCAAATTTATGGAATTTTTATTCGTATGTACGATCAAAAATTGAAAATAATATCTGTAAAATAACTTTCTAAAATTTCATTTTTTATGTACCATACATTAAATATCAATAAATAACAAGATTGAAACTAGTAATCAGAGGGCGGAAACTTACCATCAATACTGTGGATAGAAGTTGGGCTTTGATGGAAAATAGTAAATAAAAAGGCAGGTGCAGCCGTAATTGATTGCACCTGCTTTAAAATTATGTGGTCTTCATTAATCGTGATTAGAAGGAGATAATAGCTTCTAAGGATTCCATTATTCGAATGGTTTCTGTAATCGAAAGAACGATACCTCTGTAAGTTATTAATCCTTCAGCAGTGAGAGTTCGGCCCTTTCTTTCTCGTAACCATCTGTTACAAGGCTGATATCCACCAACGATGAAATTATAAACATCTTCCGTTACATCAGAGAAATAGCAGTTCTTGTTGATGTAGACGCGATTGTCTTTAAAAGTGATTTTATCGATAGTGGTATCAGTACCAACGAAAGCTGGAGATCCGGCCTTATAATCAGACAGCAGGTGCAAAGAAATTAGTTTACTACCCATTTCTTCCAATTTCCAGAACAATTCGGTGGACTGCGGATACGGAATCACAGGAAAATCGCGGTTCAAAAATTCACCATATCTTTCTCTGTATGAAGGTGAATGCAGGCAAGCGTAGATGTAGTTAAAGAGATTTCGTGCAGTGAAATAACGAGATTTATCAATCTGAGTTTCGGATGCACGAAGTCCCAGGGACTGTTCAATTTTTTTCAATGCGGCAGCATTGAAATTAGGGGTGCGACTAAATGCTCCATCCTCACATACATAAAGCGGGAAAACACTCGAATTTGTGGTTCGCTCACCACATTTATATTCGACTATATTTGTGCTTACAAAGAAGTGTGTGCTGTTTCCCGATTTATTACTTCTTGCTGTTACCAGGGCGATGTTATCGGTATTAATCATGTGCTGCATAACCGCATGAACCGGCCAGCCTAAGAACCCGCGTGAGTGGCCTGTATAGTAAACATACCGCTGGTCAAACGGGCGATATGTAATAGCCTTGACCTTCTGCTCGTCTAAACCTGTCATTTCGATATCTTTCTTAGCCCATGCATATTTCCAGTCACGGACATCTTTTGGGATGTTGTATCTTGCTTTAACCAGCGCTTCACTTTCACACGCCATAGCTTTTGCAGCTGCGAAGGCTGTCTCCGGCGTGAAATGAATGCAAAGTTCATCTCGTTTGGTTAATACACCCGTACCGTTGACGTTGAAAAGATCACGAATGGAGAAACCAGATTGATAATCTGCTTTTTTTGCGTGATCTTCGGCAAAGAACATATTAAGCGGCGGTTGAGGAAAAATTTCTTTCCACTGAATAGTAGAAATTGTAGCTTTATTAAGATAGCTGTACTTTTCGTCTCTCAATCCCCAAATATCGGCGCGATATAGTTTGGCGTTATGCTTTTTGCCAGGCTTGTTTTTTATCAAGAAGATGATACAAACACCCTGCTTGATATCGAACACATTTTCATCCTTACCTCCGTCTGGTGCAATTTCCTGCCTGTTTGCATTACCGTGCAAATCAAGTACATAAATGCAATCAAATGCACCAAGCAGGGATGAACGCATTCCACGGAAAATGGGGCCATCTAAAAAACCGTGCGGATTGATAAATCCAACCACCCCGTTAGCGCCTGCATCAATTACACTCTGGCCGAAACGAATGAATTTTATGTAATCATCGTTGAGCGGCTTAGAATTTTTTTCTTGTAATCGAGTGCGACCATCAGCCTCATATTTGTATGTATCCATTAGATCAGTAATCCACTCGCCCTTGTTAGAACTTTCTGTGCTGTACGGTGGATTTCCTATAACGACATTGATTCCTGTATTTTTCTTTACCGCATTAGCTGATACGGACTCGAAAGCAAGCGGATCTTCAAAAAGGTTGATCTGATTATCAGAATTACCAGGTTCCTCCAACGAGTTGGTCAAGTAAACTTGGAGACGCTCATTTCTTTCAAAATTATATCCAGTATCTTTTAATACCATTGCCAATTTCATATGCGCTACAGCGTAAGGAGCCATCATCAACTCGAACCCATTTAAGCGAGGCAAAAGATATTCTGGCACATATTGATTCCACTCAGCCTGAATGCGTTCTCTTGGCATTCCCTTCCTGGAGGCGCAGAAATTGGAGTATATTTGCAAAATGGTTTGCCGTAAAAACGTTCCAGTTCCTGTTGCTGGGTCAAGAATTTGAATTGCAGGAACTTCCATTTCATCTTCGACCATAGTCTTAAAATAGCCGTCTCTGCGCTTTTTGCTTTCACGTTTATATTTAATTTTTTTGATTTCAGTAGATGCAAGTCCATCTTGTACATCAAATTCGTGCTTCAAAATATCATCTACAGCACGCACTATGAAGTTTACTACTGGCTGTGGGGTATAATAAACTCCTCGCTGCACACGTTGCGTCTTATCATACTCAGACAGGAATTCTTCGTAAAAATGGATTACAGGATCTTCACGACCGCCACCAGTCTGTCTGTTAAAATCAGTGATGATTGAGTCTGTTTTAGTATGCAGAAGCAGATCTACGATATTTCCAACTTCCAGTTCATCAAAGGAAAGTTTGCTTTTGGCGCTATTAGAACCCAAGCACTCCTGTAACAAACCCTTAAGGAATGGGTTGGTGTTAGGGATGCATTCCACTGCTTCCGAAGCATTAAAGTCCTCTTGGCTCTCATCCATACATCTTGCAGAGAAAAGACCATAAACGACAGTCTGAGCGTACATATCTGCAAACTGCTGCTCAGTCATGTCATGAACAAGGGTAGCTCTAAATTTTTCAAAAAGAAGGTGTACGTATCCGTTGGAGGTTTCGATTTCCATAGTGGAGAGTATGCGGTCACGGATATTTTGAGCCTCTTCCGCAAGTCGGATAGTAAGCGTGTGAGAATCCTGAATCGTCTGACGGTAGCGGGTAGTAAATGCGGATGCCCAAGCTTCGTGCCATGCTGCTGTATCAGAAGGATTGCTCGGCCATGCCAATTTTGCCAGACGCTGTTCAAAAATGTTAATCTGTGTGAAGTCTTCAACAGCAGGTTCGCAGGAAATCATCTTTATCTGAGGCAGCCCCTTTTCAACATCTTCAAAATGGGCCGCACCGATGGTCACCTTATTTCGTTCTCCCCATGTACAGAGGAATAGAAGATCTTTCTTATCCCATACCGCATGGTCGGCATTTCGGCGGGCAGGAATCAAGCCGGAAAGAATTTTCCTCAATGCAGAGACCTCAAAACGGTTGCTCTCGAAATTTACGAAAAAGATACCCCACCGCTGTTCATCTACCAGCGGACGCAGCTGTTTCAGTGATGTGATTTTAGCAAAGGCTTCTTCCTTCAGGCCCAAATCGGTAGCATCGAAATCATATGTAATATCATCGATATCATAGTAATCGTCCGGATCGATTGCCCAGCCCAGATTTTCTGAGAAATAGGCCATCAAAGACTCTATGTCATTTACTTTTCGCAAGTCTTGTGCCATGCTGTATACCTCCTTAGCAGAGTTCCATCCAGGTGACCAGTCTCGGCCTGACGCCGAGGGGGGCCTGCACGGAGCGCATATAGTTTTTCTTAATGTAGTTTTCTATCGTTTTTCTTGCATCGGCAAAGCCAGCCTCATCCGTATGGATTTTTCTAGGTTCTTCCGGTGTACACTGAATTGCTTTCCAGATATCATATGTGGATTCGATTACCTTTTTGGTTTCCGGGTCAAGCATATACCAGCGATACCAGCCGTCTCCATCAGTCCATGTACCGTCAGTACGCTTCATCGGCAATTCGTAACAGAAGAAGAATCCCGTGAAAGTAGAAGTTTGCTTACCAGAATACAACTTTTTAGGCATTGCCTCAACAAGATCCGGGTAGTCGGGCTGTGCAGCCAGGAGTTCCTGATACGCAAGTGCCATTTCTTCATCCCAGGAGGTCTCGCCTTCATACTGGGAGTTAAATTCCTTCAAAGCATCAAAGTCATCCTCTGGTGTGAGCAGTTTCTTTCCTTCGATGCCGAATGTCTTAGAAATGCGGAGCGTTTTCTTCGATACCGTTTGGTACAGATTGAGAAGCTGCTCCAATTCTTTAGGTGGGAGGAAGTTCCAGTAATAGGCGTTAGCACGATCAGCAGCAAGTTCCGGGTGGTCTGTAAGAAGACGTTCCTCTATCGCAGCATCACGGCGGCGATCAACACGACCGATGCGTTGCATTAAGCGCACCGGATTCCAATGTAATTCGTAGTTGATTAGACAGGACGCATCCTGAAGATTCAGACCCTCAGCCAGTACATCTGTTGCAATAAGAATACGGATTTCATCCTGAACCTCAGCGGAGCAAGAATCATTATAGTAAGGGCTGAAGCGTACCACCATATCATGACGATTGACTTTGGATTGACCGTCAATCTCATACAAGCCGTCAAATCCGGCTTTTTGTAACTCCCGATAAATATATTTTGCAGTAGACCGGAACTCGGTGAAGATAATAACCTTTTTGCCTTTAATGCGCTCATCTTCTGTGAGGATACGCTTAAGTTCACGGATTTTATCATCCTTGCTGGAATCGAAGTCCATAATATCCTCAATGAACTCTGCCAGTACCTCCATGTCCAGCAAGGTGTCATCTAGCATGGCCCTGATGTCAAAATCTTCAGCGCTGAGATTGTCTTCTACATCCCACACATAATCAGGGAGATCGTCTTCAAGTTCTTCAAGTGTGGACTGCATATTATTTTCTATAAATTTTTTTACATATTCTAAAACATCAGCTTGGCGATTGAGCGTCCGCTCAATAAGACGCATATTACCCTGCTCCCGGTAGTCATTTAAAAATGTATACAGGCGGAAATATATACGGACACATGTTTCTTCAAAAGCAGCAATTGAACTTTCAAAACGTTTCAAGAGCAGCTGGCGGATCAAATTAACGATCTGCTGCTGACGACCTGATACCATTAAGTCAATTTTTGATTTATCTCCAATGTAATACTCATCTTCATACGGTGAATATACGGCGAGAGCCAAAATGGGTAGGCTACGCCCAGTCTGTTTATCTTTACGGTAAAAGGAGTCCACAAAGTCATCTATCAGTTTTCCGTATGAAATGCGGAGGGAGTAATTTGCAACCGTAGGAGCCTGCCTGATAGAAAATAGGACTTTATCCCCCTCTGTAGAGGACAGACTTCTTTTGACATAGGCACGACTGCGTTGCACAACAAGTTCATTTACCAGGATGTCAGCACGGAAAATATCGTCCGATACATCTACGGCATCCGTAACGGTGGTGCCAGTCTGACGTTTAAGATCGGCCTCCATCTTTTTAAAGTGTCCAGCAAGGCTGTGGATACCAAGTGGTGCAGCGGCAAAATAGTCATCCTGTCTGTGTGTAAATAACTCAATCAAATGCTGCAAATCAAGGAAACTATTATTGATTGGGGTAGCAGTCAGCATGAACATCTGCTTCTGATGACCACCAGCCATCATATCAAATAGTTTACGGTAACGGTTGGAGGAACGGTTGCGAAAATGGTGCGCCTCGTCAATAACGACAATTTCAGCTTGTTCCTGAATCTGATTCATGAGATTTTCATTTTTTTCCAAGAGAAGGTCTGTGTGATTGATAATTTTAAAAGGATAGAACCCCTCCAGGATTTCGGGAATGTATTTTTTGATTGTAGTTTCCCAAACAGATATCCTCGCAGCGGCTGGTACAATTAATACCACATTTTTCCGTTCTTTTTTTACAAAACGCTCGATAATCATCATGCCTACATAGGTTTTACCGAGTCCAACGCCATCACAAAGAAAAGCGCCAGAATATCGATTTGCGATTTCTACCATACTGTTATAGCCATCACGCTGATACTGCGAAAGCCCTTGGTAAATAATAGAATCGTGCTGCTCCCACTCGGAGACCGTTTCTTCACGACTCTTAAAATATTCATACATAGAGCGCATATACACATCATATGGACTGAATTCCTTGACGTGATTTTCGATAACAGTGAGGATAGCTGTAGTGATGTCTTCCCCTTGCTCCCAATGTTCGTCAAACCACTTTTGTAGCTGGTCAATGTCATTACTAACCTGGACATTCAGTTCAATATTCTGGGTCAGTCCCGCCTTTGTAAAGTTACTGGAACCTACAAGAGCATAACCGGACGGAACATTCATGGCCTGGATAAATTGATCGCGATAGTCATCACGGAAATATGTAATGTATGCTTTGGCGTGAAATTTATTCTTATCGTAAACACGACATTCAATTTTTCCGGATTTCATTGCATCTAAAATAGCAGGAACACCTACTAGAAACTCATTTCTTTCATGTTCCGCATTTATGCTGTCATTGAAACGGGAAAGCATTGATTCCACAACTTTATCTATAACATCTTTGGTTCGTTTTGTTACTTCATTTCCTAATATGATACGAATTTTATCTAACTTTTGCCAATGGGTATCTAAAGCAAGTAATCCGCCAATTTCTAAATAACCGGTAGCGATATCCATCTGTTTTGAGACATTGCACCAATCTAACAGGTATTCTTTAACAGACTGCTGTTCTGTAGAATTATCTACTATGTATAAATCATTATTTGGCATTGAGATTATTTCCTTTCATTTGTGATACATATTATCCAATTGCATTTTAGACTCTGATAATTGAATAACATCAGAGGATGGCATGGTAGAGTCCAGTGTTGATTTTTTTATAAATGAAATCTCTAATAATTTTAGAGAAGTGCTGCCTCGACAAGCTGTTGTCCCATAAAGCACATTAGATGTCCTTCTATTATTATTTTTGTATAAAGCGTTTTTGCGTTTTTAGGCTTGCATAATCCGGAAAACTGGACACCGGATTGTGTTTCATAATTAATCTGGAATTTTGTTGATTGTCGATTAATTAATGTTTTTGCTGAAACCCAGTCGAAATCAATTGTAGCTTCAAGTGGTCGTAGTTCTGCTTTTTTATAGCGATTAATATAACTTCTTTTTTCATAAGTATTTGAAAAGGCAATACTTGCTTTGCCATCAAAATATCTACAGTCTGTAATATATAAACCGTTGCATTCAAACATATTTTCTTTACACACTTTTATTTTATCTTTGTATTTACTGTATGATTTAGGGCTTTCAGTTCTTAGTAAATTTAAAAGAGTTATTTTTTCCACTTCATTGCGGCAAAGTATAGCATATAAACAAGAGTTAATAGAAAATGGCCCTTTTGTAATCAGTTCTGCTTGGCGATATTTTTTTTCTTCATCGATATTTTGCATCCAACGATTATTATAGATCTGATCAAAATTAAATTGAGAAAACTCTTCAAGAGTATTACAAAGCTGGCAGCCTCCTCCGGCTTGGGACTTTTCTGAAAAACTCACATCCTCCATTGATAAAAGTGACTCTAAATCAAATGCAAAAAAAACTGGAACTGGAACATTTGCATTTATATCACCGCAATAGCGCAGATCCGGATGTTTAAAGCCTTCATTGTGGTACTGAGTAGGTGTTAGCGGCCTGAAATAAAATCTTACATCAGCTGTAGCCCCAGAATAAGTCATATCGATAACTTGACGACTGGCATTATCATTTCGCATTATATTTAAACGTTTTGCGTCATACCTACTGTATAAATATTCTTCTTTCAGGATGCTAACAGCATTTTGTATGTCAGTAAAATGGTAGGCGTATAGAGGCCACCAGTTTACTGATGAATGATGAAAACGATTTTGGTGTATTATATCTCTGTATGTCATAAAATTACCCCTTTATAGAGAAATAGCGTCCACTACCCGCATCCAATTGATATCCGTCGTGGAATTCATCGGTATCCTGATCTTGTATTTTCACAGAAGTCAAATATCCCATAGACGCTAATAGAAAATATACTAAGTTGGTAGCTTCATCCTTAGTGATATTAAAAATTTCGGTATTTTGAATGTTATCCCATAATGTTTGTAAAGTTTTTTCTTTTACTACAAATTCCTTCCCAGAGGAATCATTAATAATTAGGGAGTCTGTTTTATTATCCCAGCGAGCGTTCCAAGATTCATTTTTATATGAAAAATTAATGGGTACTATTGAGCTATTTATAACAATTTCATCTTTGACCCCGGTAAATGACATATCTTTTGCATGTTCTTTTAACCAAGCATCCATTGCTTTAGGCACCTTGTGTTCAGGAACAGGATCTATTCCGGGGCTTAAATAGATATATACATCAATAGGTAATTCCTTAAGATATCTTTCCATTAATGGCTTGACTTGTTTCCAGTCCAGTTCACCATTTCCACATCCCAATTTTGGAAACGCAATGGAAGTAATATTATAATCAGCATATTTTCTTTGAAAAGCCATAAGGCCCTTTTCGATATATTCCATTTTTGATGGGTTTCTCCAATGTTCTTTTGTTGGGAAATTTAGTATCCAATGATCTGGCCCATACCAAAGCATCAGTTTACCAATGATTAATTGGTGTTTATCACAAGCTTTGCGATAAGTTGTGAACATTTCAGGATATTTCTTTTTAAATGATAAGGCGATTCCTTTTCCCATTACACCTACAGTATTTACAGTGTTGACAAGTACTTGAGCTGGGCTATTAAAAATGTCTCCCTTAACATATTTTAACATTTTATTTTATTCTCCTTTCATCACTATACGTTCTCCATTAGGCAATAAAAACGAGCATTCCAGTTTACATTTAGTAGCCATTGCTATATCATCAAGGTCATCCAGTGTGAAATTTCCACGATGCATTTTTTGTGAAAATGCCTGAGGAGATTTTCCGAGATTTCTTGCAATATCAGCGAGTGTCATATCCGTTTTTATTCCAAGGATTTTTAATTGTTCGTCTATTCTCAATTTCTTCCTCCTTTGTAACTTGTTGATTCTATAATAAATCATTTCGTTTATAATATCAACGAAAATATAAACTTTTTTGACGAAAAAATAAATAGGAATCGCATGAAAAAAGGTAAGTTGAATCCTTGACAAATAGAACATATGTTCGTATAATGTAGTCATCGCTACAGTAGGAATCGTTGATACGAAATCATAAAAGATTAAACAGACACTTTCCCTTGCGTTTAATCTTGGTTGGGAGGCATGATGATTAATGGAATGCGAAATAGGATCAAAAGCCTTCATCATTGAATGCAATCGAATTATTCGAGAAGTAACCATAGTTCGTAAGAACTCAGATTTTTATATTGTTCGGTTTGACAACAATGGCAGTATCCAGTTACGTAAAAGCCGGATCTTCCCTACCAGGGAAGCTGCAGAACAGCATCTTTCAAAGAATGACCGCGCATCTCAGACATCTGGGAGTCAATCACCATATCAGCCTTGGCATTAAAAGGTAAAACATTTTGATATTGGTGATTGACAACTCCCGGTATTTTTTGTATACTCGTGTTAGCATAAAAGCGAACAAGCATAAATGCTAACATGAAAACGAAGAAGAGTAAAAATAAGACTACAAGAACGAAAGAGATGAAAAGGTGAAGGATTATGACGTATGCGAATTTTGGAGATTTTATAAGCAGAAAGAGAATCGAGAAGAAGATAACCATCAGAAAAATGGCGGATATGCTCGGAGTTTCTGCGCCGTTTCTTACGGATGTTGAAAAAGATAGGCGAAATCCTTTCGACATTGAGAAGCTGAATCAACTCGCTCATATTCTGGAACTGACAAAAGAAGAAAAAGATGAGATGCTCAATTTGGCTGGAAAGAAGAGAAAGGCTGTTGCTCCAGACTTACCGGAGTATATTATGCAACGGGATTATGTGAGTGCAGCATTGCGTACAGCTAGAGACTTGGATGCTGGCGAAGAAGAATGGCAGCGTTTTGTTGAAGAACTGAGAAAGCGAAAGGGGTAAGTGCCTATCTATGTATGTAGCAGAAATTATGCGAAAAAGGTCAGGGGCTCCGGTATTGAGCCGGAAGGAGATTGATGATATAGGGGAAAACTTGGTCTCAGATTTTAATCCGGCTGCAATGCAAATGCCTCAAGAGATAGATATTGATCTTTTCGTCCAGGATTATCTGGGGGCAGATCAGGATTTCCAATATTTATCTCATTGCGGTGTCTATCTGGGAATGACGGTATTTAACGATACCGATAAGGTACCTGTATACGATCCTGTTCAGAAACGGGCGGAGTATATCAGTGCAAGGGCCAATACGATTATTATTGACCGAACGCTTTTAGAAGAAAAACAGGAGCACCGGTATCGTTTTACGATGGGACATGAAGCAAGCCATGTGTTCTTACATACTCCATATTTTGCCTATGATCCAAATCAGATAAGGAAAATATGTGAGAGCAACAATTGTGGATCACATTAAATCACATCGTGGTGATCCAATCCTCTTTTGGGATGAAGAGAATTGGCAGCCTTTATGCAAACATCATCATGATGTAAAAACCATGACGGAAGATCGGTATCAGGAATATCGATATTGATTGGAAATATTAGACAATGGTGGGGGTATCAAATCTCTACAAATTTGTTGAACATTGACCGCCGCCCCCTCAAACGTGAATTTTCGCAGAATTAAACAGGGGGGATAGGAAAAGAGGACAAGAGTTTTCGCAGAATGTGTTGTAAAACAAGCAGTTATTCGCAAAATGGGGTATGAGTATTTTGTTAAAAAGTTAGGAAAAATAGGAATTATAAGGGTCAAAATGCAGTAAAAATGGATGCGTTTTGACCTGTTTTTATGTCTGGAAACAGGAAGGATGGTGAGAGGCATGACAGAATTACAAGCCGAACAGATTAGGAAAATGCGGACGCAGGGAGTTGGCTATCGTGCCATCGCTTCCGTGGTAGGGCTGTCCCGTGACATTGTGAGGAACTATTGTCGGTCGCATGGTATGGATGGATATGCTTCTGCGCTTACAAAAAACATTCAGGAACAGATGATGTTAGGAAAGGCGTGTTTGTATTGTGGAGCAGAACTGATACAACCATCTACAGGCAGACCAAAGAAGTTTTGCTCAGATAAGTGCAGACGGGAATGGTGGAAAGCACACCCAGAAAAACTGCATCGGAAAGACACGGCAATTTATACCATGACCTGTGCGAGATGCGGAAAAGAATTTACGAGTTATGGAAATAAGAATAGAAAGTATTGTAGTCATGACTGTTATATAAAAGCACGATTTTGGGAGGGATTGGAAGATGGAGTTCAGAAAGCTGCGGATTAGGGATTTGATTCCGGCATCCTATAATCCGAGAAAAAAACTCAAGCCGGGAGATAAAGAATTTGAAAAAATAAAAAACAGTATTACGGAGTTCGGATATGTTGAGCCAATTATTGTGAATTCAGATATGACGATTATCGGTGGACACCAGAGAGCCACGGTTCTTCAAACATTAGGGTATGATGAAATTGATTGTATTGTCATTGAAATTGATAAAACAAAAGAGAAAGCGCTGAATATTGCCCTGAATAAAATTACAGGAGAATGGAATCAAGAACTATTGGCGGACTTGATTGAAGATTTGCAAAAATCAGACTTTGATGTTGGTTTTACCGGATTTGAGCCACCGGAAATTGAGCAGTTATTTAATAAGGTTCATGATAAAAAAATCAAAGAAGATGATTTTGATGTGGATGCTGAGTTGAAGAAACCCGCCATGACAAAGCAGGGAGATGTGTGGATGCTTGGAATGCACCGACTGGCGTGTGGGGATTCCACTTTACCTGAGACTTATGAAAAACTTATGGAAGGAAAGAAAGCCAATCTTGTAGTAACTGATCCGCCATATAATGTAAATTATGAAGGCAGTGCTGGGAAAATCCAAAATGATAATTTGGAAGATGATAAATTCTATAATTTTCTTTTTGCAGCATTTGTGAATATGGAACAGAACATGGAGCGTGATGCTTCTATTTATGTATTTCATGCGGATACGGAAGGATTGAACTTTCGCAAGGCATTTAAATCAGCGGGATTTTATCTTTCCGGTACGTGCATTTGGAAAAAGCAATCATTGGTCTTAGGAAGAAGTCCTTATCAATGGCAGCATGAGCCGATTTTATTTGGATGGAAGTTGGGTGGAAAGCATATGTGGTACTCAGATAGAAAACAGTCTACCATATGGGAATATGATCGCCCGAAGAAAAATGACATGCATCCGACTATGAAACCTGTGGAACTCGTGGCGTATCCAATTCGCAACTCCAGTATGAGTAATTGTATTGTCTTAGATCCATTTGGAGGAAGTGGTTCTACGTTGATTGCTTGTGAACAGACAGGGCGCATTTGCAGAGCCATAGAATTAGATGAAAAGTATGCGGATGTGATAGTACATCGTTATATGGAATTTGTGGGAAGTGCAGAAGATGTATATGTAGTACGGGAGGGAGAAAAAATAAAATATTCGGAATTAATGAAGTAAAGTAATATGTATGGCGTAGTCGATTTGCGTAAGTAAGCGGGAAATATTGTAACAGTGACTATGGTATTCTCCGTTAGCAATGTCTCTTCCTGAAAGTCAGAAAGATGGTTAAAATGCTTGACTTTATGGGCGTTTAGAGTGATGTATGTAGTACCAAAAAAGAAGGGAGACTGCATACATGAGAATTGAAACGATATGTGAAAACAGAAAAGAACTGGTAAAAGCGGTGGCAGAAATATTGGGAGAACCTTCAAAATATTTAGGACCGCCAAGTTTTGGATACCGGATAGGGGGTGCAATTGTGGATCGTGATGGAAACATTGAAACAGAGGATGGCGAAATGCTTCAGAAAGAACTGCAGCGAAGGGGATTCATTGAAAACAATCAGGAAGGATTAAATTTACAGATTCCGATAGAAGGTCATACTGCTGAGAGCATCCGAAATCTTATTTTTATGATTCATAGTAAACAGTATCTTTTGAAGCGGGCTGTTGGTATGGAAGTACTGCACATGAGTGAACGTCTGATTGAGAGATTATCAGAAGAAAAAGATTCGGATATGAACAGGGTAATGGAGATTTTTGAAGAAGAAAAAGTACATTGTTTTGGGTTGGATTTTGTGGCTGATAAAATTGTTTTTAACGGATTTCCGATGGAAGCGGAAAGTACAATTTCTTTTGCGGAATTAACTTGCATGATGGCAGAACGTGCAAAAGAGATGAAGTGGATTAATCCTGCGGAGACAATTGAGGCAAATGAAAAATACTATATGCGCATCTGGCTGATCCGTCTTGGACTTGGAGGAAAGGGAGGAAAGAAAACAAGGGATCTTCTTTTGAAAAATCTGAAAGGGAACACAGCTTTTCGGACGGAAGAAGAAAAGGAACGCGCAAAAGAGCGTAATCGGCAGAGAGCTGCTGAACGGAAAGCAACACAGGAATAATTTTCTGTAAAATACACAATTTCTTTTCCGAATTTTTGTGTACATTATTGTTTGAAATGACTGGATAATATGTGCTTTTAGAGTGATATATAGACTACGAAAAAAACACATAGGAGGCGCAACAAAATGAAAACACAGAAGTTCGGGATTGAAATTGAATTAACCGGAATCACCAGAAAAAAAGCAGCAGATGTTATCGCAGAATATTTCGGAACAGAGAAATTTTATATCGGGACGTATTATCAAACTTACGGGGCAAAAGACCGTAAAGGAAGAACGTGGAAAGCAACATTTGACTCCAGTATTATTGCACAGAGAAAAAAGGGTGGAAGAAGGGAGCCTGCCTCGGAAGAATATAAATGTGAAATTGTTAGTCCGATTTTAGAATATGAAGACTTGGAAGATTTGCAGGAAATTGTTCGTCAGCTTCGGCATAAGGGGGCATTCGCAAGTGACCAATGCGGCATTCATATCCACGTGGATGCAAGCAGATATACACCTCAGACTTTACGCAATCTGGTAAATATCATCGCCAGCAAAGAGGACATTTTATATAAAGCTTTACAAATTGATCCGGCTAGGCTTCGATGGTGTAAAAAGACAAATGAACAGTTGATTCAAACGATTAATAAAAGAAAACCCAAAACAATGGAAGAATTAAAGGACATCTGGTATGAGGGGAGTCATAGAAGAAGGACAGACCATTACAACGATACTAGATATCACGGTTTAAATCTTCATGCGACATTCACAAAAGGAACGGTAGAGTTCCGATTGTTTAACAGCACGACGCATGCAGGGGAAATAAAAGCATACATACAATTCTGCCTTGCAGTCAGCCATCAGGCATTGACGCAAAAGAAAGCGAGTGCCAGAAGAACAGTTACAGATAATGAAAAATACGCATTTCGGTGTTGGATGCTCCGGTTGGGATTAAACGGGGATGAATTCAAAACCTGCAGGCTTCATTTTCTGAAACATTTGGAAGGAAATTCTGCATGGAGACATGCTGCTTGAAGGGAATAGGCACAGCCCCACCAATGGCGGTCGAGAGACCGTCTTGAGGTGGTAGGAGGGAGACCTCACTATCAACAGAGAAAGGATGAAACGAATATGAAGAAGTTGTATATTGCCTATGGCAGTAACATGGATGAGGAGCAGATGGCATTCCGATGCCCGACTGCAACTTTAGTAGGAACAGCAATCGTGGAAGGGTATGAGTTAATATTCAAAGGTTCACGAACAGGTTCGTATGCTACGATAGAACCAAAGGAGGGAAGCATCGTTCCGGTATTGGTTTGGGAAATCGGTCAAATGGATGAAAGAAGACTTGACTATTATGAAGGATATCCGAATTTTTACTATAAGAAGATGCTGGAGGTGCAAATCAAGGGGAAAATAAAAAGTGCGATGGTGTATATTATGGATGAGCAAAGGAAAATAGGAGTACCAAGTGCAGGATATTATCGGACTTTGGAACAGGCATATGAAAAGTTTGGGTTTGAGGAAGATGTTCTGAAGCAGGCTTTGAAAAATTCAATCGAGGAGGTGCAGCATGGTATTTCCGAATAGAAAAATTGTGGAGAATATTCGCAGAGAATATCCAGTCGGTACCAGAGTAGAACTTATAAGAATGCATGATAAACAGGCACCGCCAGTTGGCATGACAGGGACCGTTCTCGGAGTGGATGACACGGCATCCCTTCTGATGCATTGGGATAATGGATCAGGACTGAATGTGATTTATGGGGAAGATTGTGTAAAAAAGATACCCATAGTCAGAACTGTTTGTTATGGAAAGACAGAGGAGTGGTATTCGAGGGAGAAAGCAGAAGAATTTTTTTTTCAGGCAATTTTGGGAAGTGAAGGGAGTGAACAGAGCCGATACATGAAGATATATAATGAGTTAAAAATGGGATTGGACTTTTGTACGGATGGAGAAGACATCTAAAGAAAATTTGTGCAGATTGTGGTACGTATATTGCTGGATATAAACAAGAGTCAGAGGTAACATGTGTGTACAAAAAGAACAGGAGAATTATTATGGGAGAAACATACAGAGGGTATCAAATTACAATCGCTTGGAATAGTGAAACTACAGGATATGATTTTATTATTACCTCGCCGGACAATGGGAAAATAATTACAAGTGAAGACTCATATTTTTATGATTACAATGCTGTGAAAGCAGCAAAAGTAAAAATCGATGAACTTTTCAAGTAAAAACGAAAGGTGCTGAGATAAAAAAGACTTCTTCGGAGGTCTTTTTTTAGTGATGTTTTGGAAGGAGGTGAGAGCAATGGCACAGAGAGGAAGAAAACCTAAGCCTACGGCAGTAAAAGTATTGGAAGGCAATCCAGGGAAAAGAAGTCTGAATACAAACGAGCCGAAGCCTGTGAAGAAAGCACCGAGATGTCCTGCGTGGCTGGAAGATGAGGCAAAGAAGGAATGGAAGCGGATGGCAAAACAGATGGAGCAGTTGGGTATTCTGACAGAAATTGATATGGCTGCTTTTGCAGGTTACTGTCAGGCGTATGCGCGATGGAAAGAAGCGGAGGAATTTATTACTCAGCATGGAACAATCGTAAAGACACCATCCGGTTATTGGCAGCAGGTTCCACAGGTGTCCATTGCCCAGACCTATCTGAAAATCATGAATAAATTCTGTGAGCAGTTTGGACTGACACCTTCTGCAAGAAGCAGGATTGTTACGGACAATGGTGATGATAAAGAAAGCGATGCAATGGAACTTCTGCTGATAAAGGGAGGTGGTGGATAGTGTATGATCAAACAAAAGCGGATCATGCCGTAA
>OLPD01000815.1_pt1 | contig 19391 bp, 14 predicted proteins | sample 1672111 | NCBI WGS metagenome assembly OLPD01 (sample SAMEA3136646, study PRJEB25190) | human gut metagenome
GCTCGTCAATGCTTTCAGGCGTTACGCTCTCGGCCATGCCACCCCGCTCAGGAATCGGATATTCCACCACGGTCAGCCCGTCGGGCACGGTGATCTCCACCTTTTTATTCGCCAGATTCAACTCGCTTTCCACCTCAATGTGCAGGGTGAATTGCTTGTTGAAGTTGACGGAGAAGGGGTCGCCATCCCCCAAATTTTGATCGGCGGCACCTTCTGCCTTAACGATGGCGGTCGTAATTCGCATTCCATTAACCGCTCTCTGACCTCCAGATCGGGCGGCTAGGAGATTGGCACCCCGGCTCGCAATCTCCTTCAGGGCGGCATCGCTCCCACCTTCGGCAGCCACCTGCCAGAGCGCGTCGTCCTCAGCAGGAACAAGGCTGGAAGGCGCGGCGCTCAACGAGGCGGTATCCTGCAGGACGTCCACCACATCGAACCCGTCCGAACCCCCAGTAGCCGCAAGGGCGCTCGACACACCGCAAACACCCGCCAGCAACAAGCCCGCCGCCAGGGCCACCGTCCGATTCCTCAGCTGCTCTTTGCGCCTTTGGCGGCGCTTTTCCATCAAGCTTTCCTTGCCATGATATTCGAAACGAGAAACCATAAGACCGTTCCTTCTCGCACGTATTTCGCTCTCTCAAAAACCCTTCGATTTTATCAAGAACAGATTCGGCATAAGTGGAGGTCAGAACTGGAAAAACCCTCATATTGGTTTCAAAACGGACACAAAAATGAATCCCTTTTCCAGGGGCTCGAAAGCCGTCTCATGCCGCGGCCTCTTTCTTGACAAAAAAACTTCCAACGGATAGGCTCGGCCCCAGGTTTGCTACATTGTCTTCCACGAGCAAATTGCAGAGCCCGAGACCAAACCCGCAGGAAGCATATCCAGCGGGCCAGAAAATGCCCGTCTAACAAAAACGGATACTTGGGCTTTTCTCGACCAAAAGACATGGTTTGCTTATTTCAAGGGAGGGGATCGTGCAAATCAATCTGAAGGCCCATAGGGTCAACCGGAAACAGGCAGCGCAGATAGCCCTACTCGATGCCATCATCTGGCTCTGGCTGCATCAAATTAATTACGACAGCCTTTTCACCGTATCCTTTATCGACTCTGTTGCAACGCCCGCCATACCAGGCCCACTCATCGGCATCGCCTTGGTCATAGGCATAGGCCGGGCGCGATGGGATCGCATCCCCAAAGCCATTCGCATCGGCGGCGCCCTTGCGGCCACGTTCACGACCCTCGGCTTGGCCCTAGAGCCCCACATGCCCATCTCCAGTGCCACACTGCATGCGACGCTCATTCTTTCCTTGACCGTGGCTTGCACTTTCGCCGCATTGCTTCGACTGGAGACCTTGGCGAAATGCGATGACTTTTCCACGCTATCGGTGGCGCTGTCCGGCTCGCTGCTGCTTTTCTACCTGTTAAACCTGGGGCTCTTGCTCGTGCCGCGAGCCGTATACGACGCTTGCATCATAGCCGCACCCCTCGTCATGCTCGCAGGCGCAAACAACCCCGCACCAAGTTCCACACGCCTGGGGCCTCTGCCCAAGAAGGTACGCCTGTCCTCGCCTATCGTCGTACCGTGCCTCGTCGGTCTCGCAACCGGTTTGGTGGTGGCACTCGGCACGGTATCCATGGCCACCTCCCCCTCGGAGCTGTTCACTCGCCCCGCACCGCTGTTCCTCATCTCGCAGCTGCTCTTCCTGCTGCTCGGCATTATCACGGCGTTCGGCCTCGATTTGCGGAAGGCCACCTACTTCGCCCTCATTAACCTATGCTGGGGCCTCGGCATTGCGATCGGGCTGATCGGCCGTGAGCATTTCATCCCGCTGCCAGACCCTATTCTCGTTGATCTGTCTTCCTTCGTGTGCCTTCTCACCCTTGTGGGGTTCTTCGCCTTCTCGGGGATATGGGTGAACACTCTGGGACGCGCGGCAAGCATGAGTCGCGAATCGGCCGTAGAGGACGTAGCTCGAAAGGCAGGCCTCACCAAAAGGGAGACCGAAGTGGCGTCCCTTCTCCTAGAGGGACGAAGCCTGCGCATTGTGCAGCAAGAGCTGTTCATCTCGGAGGGCACGGCCCGCACCCACGCGAAGCGCATCTACGCGAAACTCGGCATCCACTCCAAACAGGAGCTTATCGACTACTTCAAGCAGAACCTCCCTCATTAGCAAAAGGAATGCTCCCCATTAAAGCGCCTTCCTTCCGTTGATAAAGGAGGCGGCTTCGCCGAAGCGAAGCCGCCAAAGGGAAGGGTATGGGCTGGCAGCGTAGGGAGGGATCCGCTGCCAGCAGAAGTTGGCTTAAGCCTTGGCGGCCAGGACGTGGTTCACGGCCACCCAGCTCATGACGGCGCCCGAACCCAGGCTGATGCCGCCGTGCACGTACGTTCCACCCGATACGCCGGAGGAGCAGTTGCCCACGGCGTACAGGTGCTCGATGGGCTCGCCGTTCACGTTCACGACCTGAGCGTTCTCGTTAATGGTGAGACCGCCGGCGGTGCCGCAGGTGCCGGGCACATACACGGCGCCGTAGAACGGGCCCGTGGCCAGCGGCGCGAGCACCGGGTTCGCCAGATCGGTTCGGCTACCGGCCATAACGCCGGTGGTGTTGATGTCCAGGTGCTTCTCGCCGCGATGGTACACCGGGTCAACGCCCTTGGCAGCGTTCTCGTTGAAGGTCGCAATCTCGGCAGCGAGGCCAGCCGCGTCGATACCCAGCTTCTCGGCGAGCTCTTCCAGAGTGTCGGCCTTCACGAAATGCGCCGGCACCTCCGACGGGTCGGAAGCTTCTCCGCCGTAGGTCTCGTTGAAGTAGCTGTCCTCGCCATCGCCCACGGCGCCTACCGTGTGGCCGGGAAGCGAGTAGGTAGCCCAGCAGGCAGCATCGCAAATGAAGTAGGCGGGGATGTTCACATGGCCCGGCTCGCCCGTGTCATAGTAGGCGAACGCCTGGTTGAACAGGTCGTAGGGACATCTGATCCCACATCTGAGCAGCCGAGAGCGAACCGCTGGCGTCGGCGGCGCCGAGGCTGCCGCGACCCATGGGAATCCAGCCATCCATGGGCTCGTAGTAATCGCCGAATAGCGGCGAGGCTGCGAACTTCCAGCCCATCTCCTCAGAAATCCAGTCGATGAAGGTGCTGCCGTTATCGATGAACGAGTTGAGCACAGCCTGATCGACGCGACCGTCGGTGGCGTTGGTGAAGTACTTGACCACCTCTTCCTTGCTGTCGGTGATGCCGGCGTCGGTGGCGGCGTAGGTCAGCGGCACAGCCAGGCCGCCGCCCGAGGTAGCGGCAGTGCCGCCCCACATGGTTCCCTTCTCGACAAGGCACACCGATTCGGCGCCCTTGGCCGCGGCGACCAGAGCCGCGAACGCACCGGTGCCCGAGCCGATGACGAGCACGTCTACTTCCTTATCCCAAGCAACATCGGCGCCGGCGCTCGCCTTCGCGCTCGCGCCCTTTTCCGCGCCCGTCGAGGGGGCACAACCCGTCAGTGCAGCAGCACCTCCCAGCGCCAGACCAGAGAGAGCAGCCGTCTTCAAGAAGTCGCGACGACCCATTCCCTTGATTTCTCCCATTACTTCCTCCTTTCGGCGAACCAGCGTCCCTGCCGGTTCGGTTACCCCTGCATCGTAAGGACATTGGCGCCTCGCCGTCAGTCTCACGAAAGCGGCGATATGTCCTAAAGCACTCATCCGAAAGGTATGATTTTAGGGAAAATGGCCGATCAGAACCAAAAATGAGAAACGCAGCGACAGCCTATCCCGTCACTCGCTACTCTGCCGCCAGCTTATAGCCAACGCGCCAGACAGTGAGCAGATATCGCGGCTCGCTGGGATTGTTCTCAATCTTTTCGCGGATCTTGCGCATGAACACCGTGATGGAGTTCTCATCCACCTCCGCCGTCTCGCCCCACAGGTGCTCGTAGATGCGGCGTCGCGTGAACACCTCTCCGGGGCTTTCGGCCAAAAGCGCAAGTATTTCAAATTCCTTAGCCGTCAGAGGAACTGTCTCGCCGTGCAAATGCACTTCGTAGCGATCGAAGAACACTTCCAGATCTCCTATGCGGCACGGTTCGCGGCGCGCCAGCTCGCTGGCATCGGTTGAATTTTTGCGCGCATGTTCGATGTCGCCGCGGTGACGCCGCACGTGAGCGTCGATGCGCAGCAGCAGCTCATCGGCGATGAAGGGCTTGGTCACGTAGTCATCGGCACCGGCCTTGAAACCCGTGCTCTTGTCTACGATGTCGTTTTTCGCCGTGAGAAAGATAGCGGGAATGCGACGTCCCTCCTCGCGCATTTGCTGGCAGACGTCGAAGCCATTCATGCCGGGCATCATCACGTCGAGAAGCAACAGATCGGGGTGCTCGTCATCCAACAGCCGAAGCCCCTCTCGCCCGCCAAGAGCCCCGCAGAACTCGTAGCCCGCTTCTTCTACGACGGCTCGAAGACTTTCGTGAATGCCCGGATCGTCGTCGATAAGCATCACTTTGATGGGTCGATTCATGATTGTTCCCCCTTCGGAAGGTCTTCGCCACTAGGCCCGCTACCAGATTTCTCGTCCTTCTCTGCCGTTTCTCGCGAAACCGGGCCAGACACAGGGATGCGCACGACAAAGGAAGCTCCCTGGCCCAGCTCGCTTTCCACGCTCACAGAGCCCCCGTGCATCTCGGCGTACTCGCGCACGATGGCGAGTCCCAATCCCGTACCGTTGTAGCGCCGGGTGGATGAGGAATCCACCTGCACGAACTTCTCGAAGATACGTTCCTGATCTGCGGCATCTATGCCGATGCCGCTATCAGCCACCGTAAGCCATACCTCATCGACAGCGTCTTTTGAGCTGGCAGGGTGGAAAGCGGCCCCAAGATGCACGGTACCCCCGTCAGGCGTAAATTTCACCGCGTTGCCGCACAAATTCTGTAGCACGTGGACGAGCTTGTCGAAATCGCCCTGCACGAGCGGCACGTCCGGAGCCACCTCGTTCGTGAACTCCAAATGCTCCTTAGCCGCCAGGGGCCCTACCGTGGCGCGCACGATGCCCACCACATCGCCGACGTCCACCACTTCCAGACTCAGCTTCACGCGACCGGCATCAAGACGACTCATCTCCAGGATGTCGTTGATCATCAGCATGAGCGCCTGGGAGTTAGCTTCGATGCCCGCCAAGGCCTTAGCCTCGTTCTCGTCAGCTCCTGCACGATGCTTGCTCAGCAGATCGGCAAAGGCCACGATGGAAGTGAGCGGCGTGCGCAGCTCATGGCTCACCATAGAGAGGAAGTCGCTCTTGTACTGATTCTCATCCACCAGCTGAGCGTTGACCGCTTCCAGCTGGCGGCGCTGCTGCTCGAGCACCTCGTTAGCCTGCTGCAGCTGAGCCGTCCGATCAGCCACCTCGTCTTCAAGTCCTGCGTAAACATCAGCAAGCTCGTGGGCCATGTCGTTGAAGGCCGTCGTGAGCGAACTCATTTCTTGGGACGATTCGCTATAGCTGAGACGCACATCAAGATTGCCTTCTGACACCTCGTCCACACCGGAACGAATTTTGCCCAAAGGCCGTGTGACCAAATAGGTCAGCGCCACATACACCACGACCAAGCACACCGCCAGCATGACGGCGAAGAACAGGACATCTTGAGCAATGGAATCGCGCTCATTGGCCTGGTACACGTCGAGCGGCATAATGATGCTGATGGCGCCACCGATATCCCCCATTTTCCACCCCTCTTTGGGAGTGCCGGTCACGTCCAGCTCCCCAGCCGGTTCGCCATGGCACTGCAGGCAGGCCTCATCTATGGTCATGGGAGCCACATATCGAAAGACTTGGTGTCCCTCATAGTCGGTAAAGCCGTAGTAGTCGGCACGACTTGCATCGTCGTGGAGCGCGGAGAGCGCGGCCGCCTCGTAGCCATCGGGCTCACCAGCTTTATTGCGCGGATTGAAATTCACGAACCGCGTCGTGTAATCGGAATGCATCGTGAAAGACTGACCGATGATGCGACCAGCAATGGCGCAGTGAAGCCCTTGGTACACGCCATCTTCCGTGAAGGCCACTTGGGCCAGGCGGTCTTGATTGGCCACCATGAATTCCCAGACGGCATCCATTTGCTGAGCGAGGGCGCGCGCCTGCTCCCGCAACTCGTTTTCCATTTGGGCATGCTTGTTTGCGGAAGTCCAAACCAAGTTCGCACCGAGCGACACCGCCAGCAGCACGGCGATCAGGCAGAGAAATTTGGTTTTCAGCTTCACTTTCGCCCCCCTTCCACCTTCGACCAGTGTAGCGCGGAAAGCCGGACCGTACGACGGGAGGGAGGTCGCACGGCCCGGCTCGGCGGAAAGGTGGCTACAGAACGAGCTGCTTCAGCTCGCCGGCAAAGGCCGCCTGACGGGCATCGATAACCACCGAGGGATCGGTGGTGGGCTCGGGCAGCACCGAGATCTGGTTCACCCCGTCAGGATGAGCAGCGCGCAATTCCTCGATAGGCCCGAAATCGAGTGCGCGCATGGGGCAAGCCGCCACGCAAGCCGGCTTCTCCCCTGCCGAGCGAAGATCGATGCATCCGTCGCAACGATGCACGACGTTCAACTCCTCGATGAGCACCGGGTGTCCATAGGGGCAAGCCTTCACGCAGTAGCCGCAGCCGATGCACGCTTCATCGTCATGCTGCACCGTGCCGTCTTCCTCGTTGATGTAAGTGGCGCCAGCAGGACACACTTCCACACAGGCCGGAGTATGGCAGTGGTTGCAGGCCCCGGAGTAGTGGAAAGTGGCGGGAGCGGGGAATTCCCCCACTTCGAAGCTTTCCACCCGGCGAAAGAGGTAGCCTACTTCCAGGTCGTTCTTATCCTTGCAGGCCACCTGACACGTACGGCAGCCTATGCACATCTGCTGGTTGAAATAGAATCCCTGCGGGTTCTTGTTCTCTTTCACGTCGGCCATAGGTTACTCACCATCCTTGCAGACAATGCGAAGCGGCTGCTCGGCATCGGGAGCCAAAGCCTCGCCCGTGTACTTCTCAATCTTGCAGAGCGCGGAATTGTAGCCCGACACGCCCTGACCGTTGGGGGCGGGGCCCGTCAGGCAGTTGTCAGCGCCGGCCACATCGATACCAGTCTCTTCGTCCACGGCCACCCACGCGCCGTGAGGCAGAGCCACCACGCCGGGCATGAGGCCCGCATACACGCAGGCGTTGCGCACGCACTGGCCGTAGGGGCTCGAGACGAGCACCGTGTCGCCGTCGGACACCCCGGCCGCATCGGCGTCGGCAGTGCTGATGAACACCGGGTTCGTCCACGCCTCGCGCAACCAGCCGATATTGTCGAACACCGAGTGAGCACGACGCAGATAGTGGGGGTTCATCACCTGCAGGGGATACTCAGCCCCGGACGCGGAGGCGTCCTCGTAGCCGTTGGTCACCTTCACATAGGTGGGAATGGGGGTCACCGTGTCCCAACCCATGGCCGAGAACGTGTCCGCAAGCGTCTGGCTGTATATCTCCAGCTTACCGGAGGGCGTTTCCAGCGGATTAGCCTCGGGGTCTTCCACAAAGTCCTTGAAAGCAATATAGCCGTAGTTGTCGTCGGGAGTGCGCTTGACCTGATACACGCCGAGCTGCTTGAGCTCCTGATAGGCCAGCTTGCCCTCCTGGGGCTCGCCTTCCACGCCCAGCTCGTCGATGTCTTCCTGGGTGATGCCCACGGCCGGCACATAGGTTTTGCCGTCCTCGTCGCACACCTCCATGGAAGCCAGCTGATTGAAATACTGCTGCTTCACATCGAAGGGGTACACATCAGCGCGCGCGATGCCCAGCTTCTCGGCTAGCTCGCAGGCAATGTCCTGGTCGGACTTTGCCTCGTACAAGGGGTCGATGATCTGCTGATAGGCCACCATCATCTCGCGGTTCGACTTATGGCCGAGCGTGCCGCCGAACAGACCGTCGAAGCGCTCCCACTCGGTGGTGAGGGGCAGGATGATGTCGGCATAGCGGGCGGCCGAGGTAAAGAACTGGGCATGGGCCACCACCATGTCCACCTTGCGATGGGCCTCGATGGCGCGGGCCATGCCCACGTTGGTCTGCAGTTTGTTGCCGCTTGAATGGTAGATGACGTGGATGTCGATATCGCGCTTCTCGGCCGGGTCGTAGTGCTTCGTGCCCGTGAAAGTATAAGTGCCATCGATGACAGCATCCCACACCTCGTTGCCATTGATGTGGTCATCCACGGGGTTCTTGATCTCGGGCAGACCGTCCTTGCCGGCCTTAATGAGAGCCGGCCCGCCATTACCCGAAGTCACATGCATGGTGGAACCCGTCATGTGGCCCGACTTGCCCATGTGGCCGCCCATGGCGCCCACGGTCATGACGAGCTGGGGCAGGTTGTCGGTGTTGTTGACGCGGGCCGAGGCAGCCGACACGAGGAAGCCCACCTTGTGATCCTTGCCCATAGCGCGGGCCAGATTGCGGATGGCCTCGGGCGAGGCACCGCAGATTTCGCTGGCCCATTCCGGCGTTTTCGGCGTGTTGTCGTAGGCGCCCTGCACGTAGTCCTTGAAGTTCGTCTGCTGTTTAGCATCGGACGGCATATGCTCGGCATCGAAGCCCACGGTGCAGCGGTTCAGGAAGTCCCAGTCAATGAGGCCCTCAGCCTCGTCGGCCTCCAGCATGGCGTAGGCCACGCCGAGCAGGAAGGCCATGTCGGTGGCCGGGCGAATGGGAATCCACTCCGCATCCAAGGTGGCCGCCGTCTCGCTGTACATGGGATCAACGACGATGAACTTCGCGCCGGCGGCCTTGGCCTGCCAGTAGTTCCACATTTGGCTGCCCGCAGCGCTCCAGGCCGGGTTCATAGCCATCATGACGATGGTCTCGCAGTTGCGCAGGTCGTAACGGTCGTTGATAGTCTGGTCCTGCATGTTGTCGTGATGGAACCCGATGACGAACGGAGTCTTCGACCAGGAGCCATAGGAGTTGGTGTCCCAGAAGTTCGTGAAGCCGCCGAAGGCGCCCATGGTGCGGGTCATCTCGGGATTCCAACCCTTCAGGAGCAGGATGGAGCGGTTGCCATACTGCTCCTTGGCGCGAGTCAGGCCCTGAGCCACCAGATCGAGCGCCTCGTCCCAGCTCACACGCTCCCACTCGTCCTTGCCGCGCAACTCGCCATTGGGAGCGTCCAAGCTCCAGCCGGCGCGCTTGAGCGGATACTTGATGCGATCCTCGGCGAACACCTGCTTGCGCTGGCTGCGGCCGCGCAGGCACCCGCGCTGCTGCGGATAGTCCGGACTGTCCTCGTGGGTGTCGTCGGTCTTCTGGCGCACGACAACGCCGTCTTGCACAAGCACCTTGTTCAGGCAGCGACCACCGCAGTTGTGCCAGCAGGCCGCCGTCTTCCACTCGCCTGACACGATATCGCGACCGACCGGATGGGCAGCTTCAGCATCTTCACCCGTAGCGGCCAAATCGCTCGTAGCCGGAGCGCAAGCAGTCAGCGAGCTAGCCGCGGCCAAAGCCGTAGCAGCCGTAGTGGCTTTGATAAAGCTGCGGCGAGTCAGATGAGCAGCGTTCCGAGTCGTCGGGTGCGAATCAACGTGGAGCGTCTCTTCATTGCGAGCCATAGGTCCTCCTCTTCTCCCTTACTCAGAAGCACGTTCTCCTCAACGTGTCTACAAGAGTACGAGAACCAGACCCCAATAGCCATTACCGCCATCCGCAATCTTTCTTTCCGAATTATTAATTGCCCCGAGGCCAAGCGTTCTTCGAGCGAGTGCAGATAATCCTCTTTGCCGTAAAAATCTCCGCTGCGGGAGATTATTTCACGAATTTTTCTCCCAAATCAGAATTACCCGTACTCCTCCCCTCCGTAGTTCTAATAGGTCTTTGCAGGGAACCCCTTGCAAACTTAGAGGAACTTAGAAGCTATCATGGAAGAAAATTCTTTCACTCCAAGCGGTAAATCCCGCTGGAAGTCCTTTAATACTCGACCAGGCTGTAGGTGTCGATGGATTGGCGCTGATGCATGATGCGGTACACCGTATCAGTCTGCCAGCGCCCTGAGGGGCACGACGTAAATGCCCTCTTCCACTTCTCTAGCATACGAGCCAATGCCGGTTATCACACAGAGGAACTCTGGAGGACGCCCCTGCGCTCGTGGGTTTTCTGCAACTTTCTTCCGCAGCCGCCTGAGAGATTTCACCGCATCGGGAACCTTCTCTTCGCTGAGCTTGAACTCGAAGGCGGCCCATCTACCATCCAGGGTCTCTATGACAGCATCGGCCTCTAACCCCGAATCGTCCCGATAGTAGTAAACAGCCGCCGGCATCGAAGGATCCATCGCCTGGGCGTATACCTTGAGATCGCGAATGCAAAGATTCTCGAAAACAAGACCGAAGGTCTGCCCATCCGCGAGGAGGGAATCCGGCGAAAGCAATAGCAGGGCGGCGGCCAACGACGGATCGGCGAAGTAGCGCTTCGGCTTCGTCGCTAGGCGCTTTTTTGAGCGCTTTGGCGGCACCCAGCCCGGCACCTCCTCGACAAGGTAGATCGAGCGAAGAAGCTCCAGATACGAGGCGAGCGTCTGCTCGGTTACGAGGGATGATGGATTGTCCTCTCCGCCGTACATATCGCTGATGATGGTCTTGTAGGTTGGAGACTGTCCCAAATTGCGGGCAATCGACAAGCACAACCGACGGGCCACCTCTCCACTCTTGCCATGTTTAGGAGCACTCTTTTCGAAAACAAGACGCAGATATTCTCTTGCAACGAGCTGACCGTTTTCAGCGGAAAGATCGAGGGCTTCGGGCCATCCCCCACGGCAGATCAACTCAGCTAGCTGACGCGTATCGTTTTCAACTTTCGCTGGCTGAAACCGGTGAGCGAATAGACCGCGGAGCGAGACAGAACGTTCAGACTCCCCAGACTCGGCCAAGCTGAAGGGATACATCCTCACAGAGCCAATCCGACCCGCACCACTATGCCTGCTCTGGCCCTCTTGGTCATCGGACGAGATCGGGGTGGACGACCCAGTCAGCAGCCACGCTCCCCTTAACCCCCGCTCGTCATCTATGGCATGACGAACTGCATTCCAAATCGCAGGCGCAAGCTGCCATTCGTCTATAACGTGGGGGCGATCGCCTATGAGCATGAGTTTTGGGTCGGCACGAGCCATGTCCAACTCTTCATCCACATAGCTGACGCTTTGCGCGTGGGCCAAAGCCGTCCACGTCTTTCCGCACCACTTCGTACCAGCCACCTCTACGGCCCCGAAGACCTCGAGATAGCGCTCTATTTGCTCGTCCACAAGACGCGGCAGATATCCATTCTTTACAAGCGTTTTCCGAGGCATGGCCCACGCAACCTTTTCTCTACGAGCGGCTTCTTTGCATCGACCCTATACTATCAAACTATTCATGGTTTTCCGAGTTTTTGATTCATGGTTTTCCGAGTTTTTGATTCATGTTTTTCCGAGTTTGATCGGTTGAGGGTTGATTGAGATCAACTGTTTTCGAATTGTACCTTGGCAACCTATACTGATTCTGGATTGAGTGTTAATACTCAATCAGGCTGTAGGTGTCGATGGATTGGCGCTGATGCATGATGCGGTACACCGTAAGCGTAGTGGCATTGTAACGGTAGTAGATGATGTAGGGGCCCGCAAGCGTCGTGCGGTACTCGTGCTCGAGATGGTCGTCGGTAAAGTGGCCGCCGGCGTCCGGAAAGGTTCGTACGGTTTCCAAAGCCGCATCGATACCCTTTATCGCATCGAGGGCCGCCTGGGGCATTCCCCGCTCGAGGCCGAGGTAAATGGCGATGGACTCCCGATCGAGCTGCGCCCGCGGACGCCATGCAAGATCAAGCATAGTCGAGCCCCCATACCTTGAAGATTTCGGCCATGCGCGCGTCGGATTCCTCCGCTGTGAGCGCCTCCGGGCGGTAGCGCTCTTCAATTTCCGCCTCACGCAAGGCGAGGAACATGCGGTTGCGCTGAGCGGCGGCCTCATAAGCGGCGCAGTCTTCCAGCACATAGGCCGGTACGCCGTTTTTCGTGAGGATGATGGGTTCCTGGCTCTCCGTCGCCTGAGCGCACACGTCATTGAACTGCGTGCGCAAATCAGTGATAGGTCGAATAAGCGGAAGCGCTGCCACAGCGGCTGTCATAAGGCACCTACTTTCATTACCATAATTATGGTATTAATTATAGATGCTTTAATTGACAAATCAAGCAACACGTCTATGAGAACTCTTGCATGTTATTCAGCTAGAGCAAATTATCCGAGGCCCTCTGTTATCCGAAGTTGGCGACGGCGGTGTCAATGGCGGCGAGGTTCATGGCGACGAACTGGGGCTTCACGCGGGCGCGCACCGCATCTTTCAGCTCGTCGACGGTGAGCGGCACACGGCCCTGGGCCACGGCCACGGCGAGCAGCATCATGTTGAGGGACTTGCGGGAGCTCGCACCGGCCTCGCGCACGAGGGCCTCGTCGTCCACGGGGATGAACAGGGGCACCGGGTAGCCTTCCGCGCCATCGGCGCTGGCGTCCTGGTCAGCAGTCACGGTGTTCGGCGCAACGATCGTTTCGGCTGCTTGCTCGTGGGACGCCTCCGCCTGCAGGGAGTTCGCCAAAGCTGCCACAACGTCGCCGGCACGATAAGGCTGGCTCGCCAGGGCCGCCGTCACCGGCTGGATGGCCGTCGTGGCCGTCACCAGCACACCGCCCGGCGCCAGATAGGGCAGCGCGCGGGCCGCCTCGCCCGGCTCCAGAGCGATGACCATGTCGGCCGTACCCGGCGTGATGAGCGGAGAGTACACCGCCTCCCCGTTCGACCCCATGCGCACGTGGCTCGTTACATTGCCGCCGCGCTGGGCCATGCCGATAGTCTCGGCCGTACGCACCTGCCAACCCTTGCTCTGCGCCGCCTGGGCCAGCACCTTCGCGGCCAGCACCGTACCCTGGCCACCCACGCCTGCAAGCAAAATATCGATCATCGCACGCCTCCTTCCTCCGACAGCGGCAATCCCGCCAAGGGGCCAGTCGGCCCTTCGGAATGCACGATGCGTTCTGCCACTGGCACCCCTTCGACTGCCCCCAACACCTCACCAGGCGTCTCGTTCGACTCGCCTGCTATCTCCGTTTCCTGGAAGTCATTCACCTCATCAGTCAGTGCACGAGGGATTGGAACGGATCGGGGTTCGGGGCGTAGATGGCCGGCTCTGTCGGCACCGCGCCGCCAAAACCCACGGCGCCCTGGATAGCGTCGAAGGGGCACACCTGCACGCAGAGCGCGCAGCCATCGCACAAGCTCGTATCCACAAAAGCTTGACCACGCGTGCCCGACTTCGGACCGCGCAGCCCCTCATCGAAGCCGATGCCAGGGCACCCGATGGAGGTGATGCACTTCTTGCAGCCGGTGCACTTGTCGGCATCGATCGTCACTGGAGCATCGGGCTTCTTCAGCTGAATGCACGGCGCACGGAAGATGATGGCCGAGGGCCCCTCGTAGTCGATGGCCGCGCGGGCCGCCGCCACGGAGCTTTCCAGACTGTGAGGATTCGCGAACCCGATGTGCTGGATGCCGAGGCCGTGCAGCACTTCCTCAATGACGATGGGGCGGCGGCGCTCGCCCATGAGCGTGACGCCCGTACCCGGGTGGGGCTGACTGCCCGTCATGGCCGTGGTGGCATTGTCCAGGATAGCGAAGGTGACGTCGTGGCCGTTGTACACTGCATTCGCGATACCGGTCATAGCGCTGGCGAAGAACGTGGAGTCGCCCACGAAAGCCACCTGCTTCTTGTCCGGCTCGGCCACCGCGAAACCCTGAGCCATAGTAATGCCCGCGCCCATGCACAGGCAGGTGTCCACGGCATCGAGCGGCTGGGCGTTGCCGAGCGTGTAGCAGCCGATGTCCCCGCACAGCACGGCCTCGCGACCGCGGAGCGCCTGCTTCACGGCATAGAAGCTGCCGCGGTGAGGGCAGCCCGCGCACAGCACCGGCGGCCGCACGGGTAACGGGCCCTCGTAGCTGAGATCGTTGGCGCCGATGGTGGACGCCACCAGGGCGGCGAGCCCATTGGAGCGGTGGGTGCGATCGAAGAACCGGCCCAGGCGGCCGGCGATGTTCTCCGTCATGTTCTCGCCGCGGTCGTTAGCCTCGCCAGTCAGCTTGCCGTGCACCCGCAGCGGCAGATGGCGCGCCCCGGCCAGCTTCAGCATCTCCTCTTCCAGCACGGAATCGAGTTCTTCGAAGACGATCACATCGGTCAGCCCCTCGGCAAAGGCCGCCGCCGTCTCAGTCGGGAAAGGATACGGCGTCCCCACAGCTATGAAGCGGTAGCGCGGCACGGGGATGCCGGCACGAGCGGCCTGAGACGTGATGAGCGTCAGCGCCTCGCGAGCATAGGCTGCCGATACGCCGCCAGCCACAATACCCACCGCAGGAGCAGACGCTCCAGCACCTTCGACGCCATTCTGAGCGCAAGCGCCCTCACCTTCCCCGCCCCCTTCGAACACCTCGTTGAACTGCGCGAATGCGGGGTCGTGAGTGTAGTCCCAAGCTATTTGGGCCAACCGGCGATTGATCTCACCGTGCGCCTCGAAAGCCCGTTTGGGGAAAATGACCCACTTCGGATCCTTCTGGAAACCTTCTTCAGGCAGCGGGCGACCGTGAGTTTCCTCGGCCACCTCGAAGAACGTGGAAGCATGGTTGATACGCGTCGTGGGGCGCACGATGACCGGCGTGTGGTAGCGCTCGGACAGCTCGAAGGCGGCCTGCATCATGGCAAAACCCTGCTCGGGTGTGGCCGGATCGATCACCGGCACCTTCGCGAAGGAGCCGAACCGGCGCGTGTCCTGCTCGGTTTGGGAGGAGATGGGGCCCGGATCGTCGGCCACGAACAGCACGCAGCCGCCGCCCGTGCCCACGTAGTTCAGCGACATGAGCGCATCGGAAGCGACATTGAGCCCCACCTGCTTGCAGGTGAACAGCACCCGCGCGCCGCAGTAGGACGCGCCGGCCAGCATCTCGAGCGCCGCCTTCTCGTTGGTGGACCATTCCACATGCACGTCCTGGGCCGCGCCCGCCGCGTGCAGCTTCGCCACGGTTTCCACCAGCTCGGACGATGGCGTGCCGGGATACCCCGCCACCACGTTCACTCCGGCCTCTAAAGCCGCGTGGGCAAACGCCTCGTTGCCCATTAGAAGTTTCTTCGCCATGAACCGTCCCTTATCCCTCGTACTTTTCTCGAGTAGTATAGCAAGGGGCCGAAACGCAAAGCTTGATCTCCTCAAAACGGAAGGTCAATCGGCCGCAACGAACTCAAAATGAGCGCAGACGACAGAATGCAACCCCTTCGATCGCCATAGCAGCGCTGCAATCTCCCCCTGAGAAGCAGCCCTGCGTTAGGCAACCCCATCGGCAACGAGATCGAGGAGCCATGCGTACAGGGCAAGAAAGGCGTTGTCGCTGTGCTGCGTAATGGCCTGAGCGACGCCGCTCGCAAGCTCGCCGAAGTGGTGAGCACAAAAGTCGAGACGGAGAAGCTCCCATTCGCGGGCGCTACCGGCGTCTCCCCCTTCAAAGGCGCGAGCTTCCAGCGAGGTGACGTAGGAGAGGAAGTCCAACTCACTTACGAGCGCATCGAACGGGTCGCCGTTGCCGGGACGATTCTTCAGGCCCAGCTTGCGGTACTCCAACCCCACCGCCGCCCGCTCGCCGTGAGCTAGAGAGAACTCTGTGCGCCCCTGGGTCACCCACCGCGAGCCGGTGAGGGGCACCAGGCGCGGATATCCGTAGAACAGGCGCGTGAACTCCGCCCGCAGATCGCTGCCGCGGACCGTCGGACTTTTGGCCGCCCATGCCTCGAAGCGCATGGCGAGACCCGAGGCCCTCCAACAACTCGCGTACCTGCCGCAGCAGCTCGATGGAGGTATGATCCTCAGCTTGACGACGCTCGGGATAGGAGAACAGGCGAGCCAGAAGGGCGTAGAGCGCTGCCAGCGTCGAGGGACGGCTACCTGCCATTGCGCCGAGAGGCGCAATGGCAACAGAAGGAACTTCTTCCATTTGGCCATCGAGCACGTAATCCAATAGACTCATCAGCTCGTCGAAGGCCTCAGCACGAGACGCATCACTTCCCTGCGAGGTAACAAAGGCGGTCCGCACGCGCCCCACAGCCTCGTGAGCAAGCACAGCCTCTAAACGCTGGGCGCCCGACGGCTCCAACAGCACCTCATTGGGAGATGATCCCAGCTTTACGAGGCCCTTCTCAGTGAGCCCCTCAATCTGCAAGCGCACCGCAGGCAGCGACAGATCGAGCGCCGTAACCAGAGACGTGGCATTCACGAATCCCTCGGCACGCTTGAGCAGGGCCAGCGTCATCACTTGGCCTGAGGGCATACCGAGCTGCGCGCCCGCCTGAGCCAGGGCCGCCCCGAATGAACCGAGCCTCCCGAGAGCGGCAGCAGGCAGAAGGCACGTGTCGCTACCGGATTCCACGCCCGCAAAGCACTGGTGAAGCAGGCTCACGAGCCGGTCGAAGCCCTCTTCAGTGAGAAATCGACTCCGATTGATGAGGGCGATGGCCAGCGCCTCATCGAGAAATGCCGCGGCCTCGGCTCCCTTAGCCGTGATACGGAACGCAAATGTGCGCCGATCACGACTGCTGCGCTCCCAGCGAACCTGCTCGCGGCCCTCCAACAGAGCCACCGCCCCATCGAACTGCACTCGTTCAATGCCCAGAATCGCCGTAGCCTCGGTGGGCAACGCACCTGCTTCTTGCTGCGCGGCCAAGGCCAAGCATGCGCTTTCGATAAGCGTCATGTCCCCCAGGGCGAGAGCCGTCCGCGTGAGAAGCCGGTATAACCGCTGCAGCAGCAAAAGACGCTCGGTGGAGAAGGTCATGAGTGAATCTCTTCCTCATTGGGAGAAGGAGCTGGCCCCGGCACTGCGCCCGTCTCTAAGGCGCACAGGCGACACAGGCCGTCTGCTTGGGAACAGATCGGCGCAAGGGATCCGCAGCGATGGCACGGCGCTACCGGCTGGCGGTAGGTCTCCCGCGCCTCGAAGGGATCAGAGGCGGGCGCAGCGCTACGCTCGATCGCGTGCTGCGCACAGGAACGCAGACACAGCTCACATTCCGAGCACCGTCCGGGATTGAAGCGGTACACGAGCGTGCCGTCTTCCACTGTCAGCGAGATAGCCCCAGTGGGGCACATCCGCGCGCAGGTGCCGCACCCGGCGCAGCGCGTTTCGTCCACCCGCTGCACAGGCCATCGATAGGCGCCGCCATCCGGCCGATCCACCGCATCAAGCCAGCGCTTCTCAAGTTGAAGCCGCCAGCCGATGGTATGGCGCTTCACCGACCGCTCGGGAAGCCCGTCACCCTGGGCGGGATCGCCGAACTCGTCGCGCTCAGCCGCCACACGACGGAAGAGCGCTCGGGCCGAGGAGCGCGGAGCGGGGGCATAGGACGCCCCTTTCCCGTTCGGCTCTTTCGCCCCGATAACGCCGTAACTGGCATCCCCGACGTCTCGGACACTCTCGGTATGCCCAGCATCATTAGCATCATTGGTGCCCACAGTCTCGCTCTCGGGAAAGGCGATCCCTCCGCTTTCGACGAGGTTTCCCTCCCGATGCCAATCACCCAGAAGCGCCCGGGCCCGCTCCATGTTCCCGCGTAGCACCGGACCCACGGTCCGGTAGAGCGCGCAGGTCTCGCAGCGATCCGTCACCAACGTGCATTTCCGCTCGCAAGCCATGGAGAACAGCGCTGCAGGAGTGAGGGCGGCCAGGCATACGGCCATCTGGTAGGTGTCCACCGGGGCGGCGAGAGCGGAAAGCTCGCCATGGGGCAGCCAACAACGCACGCGCACCGCACCGTCGCCACCCATGCGCTTGAGAGCCCGTCGCTCGGAGAAGTTCGTCGCCTGGAACGCCTCGAAGGGACAGGCCGACAGACACGTGCCGCAATGGAGACACAGTGTCGAATCGAAAAGGGGAACTGAGGCACCTTCCCCTCGATGGATCGCACGGCTCGGGCAGGCGTTCACGCAAAAGTCGCACTGGGCGAACACGCTCTTGTGGTGCATGCAGCGATCCTCGGTGAACAGGATGTCAACCTTGATGGGCCAGTCGCTGCCATAGCGCTTGCTCGCATTCACGAGAGCGCCCGCGCGAATTCCCCCGTGAGCACCGCCAAGCCTCGGTAGAACGGCTCGGCAGACTCGGCCTCTACCTCGACGCAGAAACCGGGCACCCAAGCGCACAGATGCTCGTCGACGAAGGCCTGCAGGCGCTCAGCGGCGTCGATATCCGCCGAAACCGACAGCGTGCCGCCATCGGCTAGATACCCGCAGAAGTCGAACTCATTGGAGAGGTAGTCGATACAATCATTGTACTTCCCCTTGCGCACCACGCCGCACTCCTTCATGAAGTCGGCCACGGCCACGCTGTGGTTATTGATCATGCGGATGGGATGGGCCACCCCGTGGGCTCGCTGCAGCCACGTACCCTCGGAGTTCTCCACCACCGGATCGGGGCCAATGAACAGACGCGTTTCCTCGCGGCGGATGACGTGAAGCGCCTCTTCCACATCAGCGCCCTCGTAGGTGGACAGGGCTGCGGAGAACATCTCGATAGCTGCCGGGGAAAGCTCCAGCGCAGCAGACGCCTCGACCAGGTCGCGAGCCATCATGCCCGAGGCGACGGCCTCGATCCACGGGCCGGCCGTCGGCGGCCGCCAGGCTACGGCCAGAAGTTTGAACATGATCCCCAAAACGGTGTTCACGGAAAACCCCTCTCCTCCTACGCAAGCGATGCCATGGTAGCCCATTTCGGGCCGCCATGGCATCTCAGCGGAACCTTTTAGCTTACTTCAGGTAGTACATGCACGGACCGGTGCCGGAATCCACGAGCAGCTGCTCGCACTCGCGCTCGGCGACGAGCTTTGAGATGTCACTTTCCGGATCGTTCAGATCGCCGAAGGTCATGGCCAGGGTGGGGCAGCCCTCCACGCAGGCCGGCAGGTCACCTTCGGAGATGCGCTGGTAACACAGGTTGCACTTCTCCACGGTGTTCTTCACATGGGTCGGCGCCTCGCTGTTGCCCACGGGGAAACCCACGAGGAACTCGGGTTCGGCCTCCAGGTAGGTGCGCACGCCCGCACCGACGGCCTGATAAGGGCAGGCCTCGATGCAGCTTTGGCAGCCGATGCAGGTCTCGGTATCCTGGGTGACGATACCAGTTTCCTCGTCCTTGGCCGTGGCACCAGTAGGGCACACCGCCACGCAGGCCGGATCTGCCACGCAGCAGGCGCTCGCCGCCTACCCTGTGGGCGGCCTCGTGTACTTCCAGAAGAACCTGCTCACAGCCGACCAGACGCGCGAGATGATCGCGAA
>OLPD01000823.1_pt1 | contig 19287 bp, 17 predicted proteins | sample 1672111 | NCBI WGS metagenome assembly OLPD01 (sample SAMEA3136646, study PRJEB25190) | human gut metagenome
TATAAATATCACGGCTTACAAATGCACCTTCAAACTTATCGTCATCTGGGAATTCTTTATATGTATCCTGCATCACAAAAAATGCCTTAATAGAATTCAGATAATCATCTGGTCTAATATAATTCTTCAATGTTGCAAAGGTTTTGTTCATTGAGTTGGTCGGGATCTCACAAATTGCACGTCTCAGAACATAGCTAATACAAAGCTTCAAAATTTTCTTCAGTTCATCTGATGTAATTAGTCCTTCTACGCAGTCATGATGAATTTTCAGCAAGAATGGGTAAGATACTTCCATTCTTAAAGCGATAATGTCCTCATATAACTTCTTTAAATCCGTGTCAGTATTTCGCTTGAATACAATATTTGTATAATATTTTGCATATTCAAGCAAATCTCGACATAATTCTCTGATAGTTCCAAATTCACAATTCAAATGATACAATTTAAATTCTTCATATACACGTCCTTGCTTTGGAATACGAGAAAGTTTCATGGTCAAGTAATGGCGGAAGAAAGCATCCATTACCGTTCCTTGCGTTTCATAGATAAACAGCTGTTCCATAGGCCGCCAAAGATGTTCATATACATAAGTTTGTTCAGATGGCTCTAATCCCATCAAAACATAGTTACGAATCAAATCAGATTCAGAAAGTTCCTTACCAGTAGAATTCAAACTTTCAAAAATTGCCTGTGCATCGTCAACAGCACGATCTAATGTGATATTAACAATTTGTAATTTTCCAATTGACTCATATACCTCTGCAGGCTGAATTTCTTTATCAGCGAGTTTTCCAGTAAAAAAATTGTAATTTTCAATCAGTCTTGATCTAGTGCATTCTGCAATTGGCTTTTCCTCAACAAGGCTTATAAGAATATCTCTATCTGTTTCAGTCAGCAGTAACTTATATCGTTCATCACCACTTTCATACTCGTTTTTTAGAAGCATATTATCTATACGACGAGCATTGATTGTTGTGTCATTCGGATTCTTTATTGCATAATCGCGCAAAGCCAGAAGAAGCAGTGTTAAGGTAGTCATTCGCTGTTGGCCGTCAATAATCATATATTTCTGAACACCTGTTGGCATTGCCTGTTCAGCAATATTAACAATAGAACCTACAAAATGGCCCACTTTACCTTTTCTCTGCATCTCTACAATATCGTTCCAAAGTCGTTTACACTGATCTATATCCCAGCTGTAGAATCTCTGATAAACCGGAATCAAGAATTGCTTATTTCCGTTCAATATCTCATAAATATTGCCTTTACGTGCATCCATATCGCACCTCCATTACTTCTTTTCTCCATAAGAAACCGTAGCATCTGCCACCATGCTCAGTTCTGTTTCCGCCACATACTTATAAAGTTTTTCCTCTTTTCTAGGTTCCACATTATCCGTCCAAAGCTCACACTGACTAATTACTGTGCTTATTGCAAAATCATAGTCTTCCGGCGGATACTTATATTTCTTAAGGAGTCGCTTAACCATCTTACGCATCTGCGCTCTAGCAGTTTCTTTCTTCTGCCAATCGATAGTGCGATTCTTACGAAGCATTTCTGTAAGTTCTCTTGTCAAAGCAATCAATTCATCATTCTTATAAAAATCCTTGATATGCTCCGGTTTTGTAAGGGCATCATAAAATGCCAGCTCTTCTTGTGAAAGTCCAAGTTCCTGACCATTCTTATAGAGATTTGCAATCTCTTCTGCAGTTTTCAGAAGTTCTTTAATAATCGGGAAAAGGGATTACGCCATTATCCTTTTAGGGGCAAGGCTTGGGCTTCGAATCGGAGATATTCTTTCCCTCACGTTGAATGACATTGACTGGGATAAAAAGCTTATCACGATTATCCAGAGTAAAACCCGGGAGCCTCTTTCGCTTCCGCTTCCGGATGATGCCGGGTGGGCAATCATTGATTACCTGAAAAATGGAAGGCCGATTACGGACTATCCAAATATTTTTGTAACGCACAATGCACCTTATAAGGGTAGCCCGTTTAAGAGCACACTCCGACACAACATCAACAAGGCTTTGAAAAGGGCTGGCATTCCTATCGATAAATCAAAGCATTATGGCTGGCATACCCTCCGCCATTCACTTGCAACAAACCTGCTTCAGAATGACGTGGAGACATCAACCATCTCAGATATACTGGGTCACTCGGATCCACAGGTAGCAAAACATTATCTCAGAGTAGATATAAATGGCCTGCGCAAGTGCGCCCTAGAAGTGGAGGTGAAGGATTATGTCAAAGAATAAGACATTTACCGGTCCTCTCGCCGAACATATACGGAACTTCCTTAATGAGAAGCGCACGCTCGGCTATAAATACGAAGAGCAGGAACGAGTTCTCTACGTCCTTGACAGGATGAGTCAGCAGTTTGATTGTTCCAACGGGCTTCCTAAAGCTTTATGCCTTGCCTTTATCCAGTGGGATCCAAACTGGAAACAGAGGACGCAGGAACAGCGTGTTATCCTGATCCGTACTTTTGCCGAATATCTGATCAGACACGAAATCCCTGCGTACCTGGTTGACTTCTCTATCGTAACCAAAAGAAATGAGGATTTCAAGCCGTATATTTTTACCCACTCGCAGATAAGCGACATTTTTAATGCCGCAGATTCCATACATCCGCATTCATCCAACGCACACATTTTTTATCCTGCAATCCTGCGTGTACAGTACGGATGCGGCCTTCGTATTTCAGAAACTCTGGGACTACGAATGAAAGATGTCGATATGGATAAAAACATCCTCCATGTCATAAATGCGAAGAACAACAAGGACCGTGATATCCCGGTAAGCGGTTCTGTAATGGAGTACATCAAATGGTATGGACGGAAAGTACATCCTGTCTATGTGCCTGATGAGTATTTCTTTAAGAGCCGCCGCGGCACGGGGCATTATGAAAAAACTGCTGTAAACCACTACTTCCGGGATATACTCTTCGACTGCGGAATTATGCACGGAAACAAAAGTGATGGTGGACCGCATCTCCACAATCTTCGCCATACATTCTGTGTGCACAGTCTGGAAGCAATGCTGAGAAATGGCATACCGCATCAGGTTGCCCTGCCTTTATTGATGACCTACTTGGGGCATTCCTCCCTTTCCGCCACCGGGCGTTATCTGAAACTTACAGCCGAGTCGTTCCCGGACCTGGTCGATCAAATCAACCGGATTTACGCTGACATTATTCCGGATCTGGAGGTGAAAACAGAGTATGAAGACGACTGATTTTCCCCGATTGCTCAGTGACTTTTTACTGAAAGAACTGCCCGGTGTGCGCAATCAGAGCAGTAATACGATTGCTTCTTACAGAGACACTTACATACGGTTGCTGACATACTGCCGCGATATACTCTCGATAAAGCCTGAAAAGCTTCGTGTTAGCGATTTGACTGCTGAACGGATTACTGAGTATCTAAACTGGCTGGAACAGGAATGCAATAACAGTATAAGTACCCGAAATCAAAGGCTTGCTGCTATCCATTCATTATTCCGATATATTCAGATGCAGGCTCCGGAATATATGTTTCAGTGCCAGCAGATACTGGGCATTCCGTATAAAAAAGCTGAAAAGCATCAGGTAGGATACTTAAGTGAGGCTGAGACCAAAAGCCTGTTAGCCATGCCAGATGCAGAAACCAGGAAAGGGCGCCGTGACCAGGCCATGCTCACTCTCTTATATGATAGCGGTGCCCGTGTCCAAGAACTCGCTGATTTATGTGTTGGCGACCTGCGGTTGGATTGTCCCGCTCAGGTAAAGTTAACTGGTAAAGGAAGAAAAACCAGAAGTGTACCGCTGATGGATAAAACTGTAGTCCTTCTGAAGAATTATCTTTCAGAGCAGCGTTTAGACACTCCTTCGAGTTTTGAACATCCGTTGTTCTTTAATTCACAGGGTAAAAAGCTTTCACGTCAGGGTATCGCATATATTTTAAAGAAGTATGCAAATGAGTGTGGAATCGATAAGATTTCTCCACATGGAATGCGCCACACAAAAGCCATGCACCTAACAGAAGCAGACGTAAACCCGATTTTTATCAGGGACTTTCTTGGCCATACTGATTTAAAAGTAACTGAGATTTACTCGAAAACCAGCATCAAGATGAAGAAAGCGGCACTTGATAAGATGAAATCTGGAAAGGACATCATCCCTGAAAAGCCTCTAAAGGACTGGACAGAAGACAAGTCTCTTTTGGACTGGCTTAATGGTCTGAAGCATTAATTATGGAAAGTTGTTCTGGCGGATACCTCTGTAAATATGCAGAACCGTCAGTGCAACTTGTCATAAGCTTTTTCTTTCCATAATATTGCAAGGTCGTATCTATTCGTTTATGCCCCAAGAGCTGCTGTAACTGCTCAATTGGCATACCTTTATCAATCGCCATCGTTGCGAGCGTCCTGCGGAACTTATGCGGATGGACTTTTTGAATATCCAACTGCTTACCCATTTCACGCAGGCGAGATTCGATACCGCCTATCTTGATTCTCTCATGCGGAGAGCGCAGAGTAACAAACAGTGCCGGATTATCATCCGTTCTGCTGTCGATATAGTTTTGCAGATGAATCTTTGTCCGAGCATCAAAGTAGACAATGCGTTCCTTATCGCCCTTACCGAAAACCACACATTCCCGCTCGTTAAAATTGATGTCTGCTTTGTTCAGCAGCACCATTTCACCGATACGCATTCCGGTAGAAGCAAGCATATCAATCATCGCCAGATCCCGAAGTTCTGCGCAGTTGTCGCGCATTTTCTCCAAGTCCTCGTCTGTGTATGTTTCCTTGATATTAGTTGCCGTTTTCACCTTATGAATACGGCGAACAGGACTTTTCAAAATATAATCCTCATCCTCCAACCATGAGAAAAAGCTGGACAAAATCCTGCGAATATTATCTATCGTCACACGGCTGGACTGGTTCTTGCCTTGATAATCTGTCAGATAGGAACGCAGGTCCTCCGTCTGAATGTGGCGAATACCTTTGTTTATCGAAGCCACCATCGTTTCAATGGTTGTGCGGTAATATTTCAGCGTTTTTTCTGAACAGCCTTCAATCCGTTTTGCTGCAACAAAAGCGTCTATCAGCTTTGGGTTGTTGTCTGTATCGCTCTTTTCTGTCTGTGCTGTAATCTCGCAGCCAAACAGTGCATTTTCAAGCACCTTTTGCAGTTGCTGCATCTGGGCATTGTCGAGGTGTGGCAGCATTTGCTGCACCACCTCTGAAATAATTTGTTGTTTCATAGGTCATTCTCCTTCAAATTTATTTTCCAGAGAACGACTCAACGGCAGTTCCGTTGGCTTTAGCTCCCGCCGTTGGTGGGAGTATTTAAGTTAAACAAGAATTTAGCGGCTTAAAGGTCGATGTCTGAGACATCAAGCTCGCCGGACATAAGCTTAGGTAGCAATGCATCTCTAAGTTGTGATAAACGGGCATTCTCTTCTTGGTTAGATATAACAGTACTTGTCATTGGAATGACCAGTTCATTAAATTTACTGAGAGTATCTTCATCGGGCAAAGGAAGTTCCATAGCTTTGACTCTGTCCCTTGGAAGTTCCGTTTGTCCAGTGCTTCCTGTGTGTTGAGCTTCAATTTCACTTTCATGAGAAAGGCCCCAAAAGCCGATATAGCTTTGTAATATTGGATCTTTTGGGCGAACAATAGTCACATGGGAATCTACAGTCATGTTATTTGCTTCAAACCAAACTTGAGCAACACGCCCCAACGTTCCAGTGCCTGTAGAATTAATGAGTAGATCACCCTTTGAAATCCATTTCTCATTGATTTTCTTCGGAAGATGTCGTCTAGAGAGAGAAATATCAATGGTGTGATCACGAATGCACTTTTGGTTAAGAACTATTTGATCGCTGCTATCATCATATTTAGGCGCGATACCTCTGGTAACCAAGCTGGAGATTGCATCAATTGTTGTAATCTTCCAGTTTTCGGGGAGAATTCCGTCCGAAAGAGCATAATCGCAAAACCAGTCTTTATAAATTGCTAATGCTTGCTCAAGTAAATTCTTGTTTATGTTGCTATTTAAAGCAATTTTGTCATCTATGTCTGCCAGGATCCCTGCTATTTTCTTTTGAATCGGCAAATCAAAATGTGGTACTTCATATTGCATTATTGCTGTTTTGTCACCACGTGGCATTTTTGTACCTTTTGATGTTGCTGTTGAATAATCAAAAAAAGCATCATCGGCAAGCACATAGTAAAGGAATCTTGCATCGGTACCCTCTTTTGCTCTAAAGACCAGTACATCGTTTGAACAACCACCATCGAAATCGGCAAACCATATTTTCTTGAAATACGGTCTTATATTTGACACCAAAACATCATCTTTCTTATAAGCCTGTGTTTGAATAGTACTTGGGAGCGATGACGCAGTAGTTATACCCCCCTTATTGGGAAGCATATTTTCTGTTGAAATATAGTCTGCATCTGTTAAACCAGATACATTAACTTTTCCTTTAGCATAGAAGCAAATATCCGATAACTTAGATTTCATACCCACTCGCCTCCAGTTTTTCACGAATTACAAATTCGTTTATTCTTTCTTGTCCTGTATTCATAATCTAACTCACACTTTCAGTTTCGTCTTCATCCGTTCCATACGCATCTTCAACCGAATAAGTAGCATCATCCAGCATCTTAACATTTATGCCTACGTTGATTGTGTCCTGTGTTTTTCCTCCATCCTTCAATTCATATATAAACTGCAATGCTGCTTCAATATAATATTCAATTGCATTCTCGTCCGAATTCAAGGATTCAATATTATCAATGCTAATCAAATGCGCTGTAGTTGAAGTAATCAACCGTCCTTTTTCAACAAGGCCAAAATTTCGATCTATTATCTGCACAAGAAAATCGCCAGAGTTTAACCAATCAACAATTTCCTGGTTTTCATCAAACTCTTCAATTGGTTGATACGAATATTTATCAATTTCTTTTGCCCACGCTTCTAACTGTACCTTAACTTCATTTTCATTTTTGCATATGAACAGTGATGAATCTGATACATTTTCCGCAAACTCCTTTAGCAGAAATTCTCCAAAAGCATTATCTTTGGAATAGTATATAATTTTTGAATTGCGGTGTTTTAAGGCAAATTCCAAAACACTTTCCCATAACAATGCATCTTTAAATCCTTTATCAGACTTTTTGTCTTTTCCTTCAAAAGGAGGCAACTTACTAAATGCACGATTTACAATACTTTCAAATCTATTATTAGAAGCAATCGGTATCTCTATAACTTCATTCAACCCTTCTGAGATTTCCTTCTTATATTCCTCAATCTTAGTTTGTATGTATTCCGGATAATATATTTCCGGATTCTCATATATAGAATACTCAGGGAACCGTTTCTTCGATATCGTGTTTTTATAAGCTATAAGTAATTCATCATGCTTTTCTATAATCTGCTTTTCCATTTCGCTCCAGACAACTGATGGAATTGCTATGGTTACCTGATTATATATATCAAGCTGATTAATCATATCAATTACATTTTCAAATGTTGAATTAAAGCTAAACGTTGTGAAATCTGCTTTCTTTTCATATGCTTGAAACAGAGCATTCGTATCAAAAATCAAACAATACATTATTTCATTGCTTGAGCTCATATCCGATCGCCCCCAGCTTCTTCCTGATCTCTCCCTCCAGCTCATGTGACTTTGCAAACATTTCCGCAAGTTCAGATGTTAACCGATCCATCTTTTCTTCAAATGGCTCATCGTCATCTTCTTGTTCTTCAATGCCTACATATCTGCCCGGAGTAAGGATAAAGTCTTGCTTTTCAATTTCCTGCAAATCAGCAACGGCGCAGAAGCCTTTAACATCTTCAAGTGTTCCGTCTACAAAAGCTTCATAGGTATCTACAATCTTCTTGATATCACCATCTGTCAACTCTCGAAGCTTACGGCTCACCATCGTTCCCATCTTGCGAGCGTCAATAAATAAAGTCTTTCCTGGTTGTTTCTTCTGTTTATTGATAAACCAGAGCGAAACAGGAATCTGCGTTGTATAGAATAGCTGAGTAGGCATTGCAACAATGCACTCAACTAAATCGGCATTGATAATGTTCTTACGAATATCACCCTCTCCACCTGACTGGGAAGATAGTGAACCGTTCGCTAATACCATACCAATACGACCTGCTGGTGCAAGATGAAAAATCATGTGTTGAAGCCATGCAAAGTTGGCGTTTCCTGCTGGTGGTGTTCCATATTTCCATCTCTGATCTTCTTTTAGTTTATCCAATCCCCAATCGGAAAGGTTAAACGGAGGATTAGCCATAATATAATCTGCTCGCAATGTTGGATGGCGATCATCTAGAAACGTATCTGCAGCATAGGCTCCAAGATCTGGTTCAATTCCACGAATAGCAAGGTTCATCTGTGCCATCTTCCATGTAGTAGGGTTTGAGTCCTGGCCGTAGATAGAAATGTTACTGATGTTACCACTGTGATTCTCAACAAATTTTGCAGACTGAACAAACATACCGCCTGAGCCACAGCAAGGGTCATATACTCGGCCCTTGAAAGGTTTCAATACTTCTACCAAGGTGCGTACTACGCAGGATGGTGTAAAGAATTCGCCGCCACGTTTGCCTTCTTGTTCAGCAAACATAGAAAGGCAATACTCGTAAGTGCGTCCCAGGATGTCTTTCTCGCTGCCGTGTTCGATCATCTGAATATTGGTAAATAAATCTACCACATCTCCTAGTCTGCGCTTGTCCAGTTCCGGACGTGCAAAGTTCTTAGGCAAAATATCTTTCAAACGCTTATTTTCTTTTTCGATGGCACGCATGGCATCATCGATAACTGTACCAATCTCTGGCATATGTGCTTTTTTTGCGATCTCATTCCAACGTGCATCAGCCGGTACAAAGAAGATACCCTCAGAAGTATATTCGTCGATATCCTCCTCGAATCCATCGCCTTCTTCAACAAGTTCCTGATACTTATCATCAAATCTATCTGAGATATACTTCAAAAAAATTAATCCCAGAACAACGTTCTTATATTCTGATGCATCCATATTACCACGAAGCACGCAGGCCGCATCCCATATTTGTTTTTCAAATCCAATATCGGCTGTATTTTTATCTGCCATTTTAGTTTTCCTCCTCTGATGATTCATCTTCTACCGAAAAATTAAGTTTCTTTTTCTCCCGGTTTTTCATCAGGTATTACCTGCATAATATCTGCAAAATCACAATCCCGAGCTTTCCGTAAGGCTCCTCTGATGATGCTGACCTTACAAAAAGCCCGGAAACAAGCCTCTTTTCAGCTTTTATTTCTCTTTTCTTGACAGCAAACAGACGGTCTCAACGTGTGCCTCGTCATCTCGGAAATTATTCTCTCCCAGAGAATCAGGCGTCATCGGCGTATACCCATTGGCTACACCGGGAATCTCTTCCCAGAAGAAGCGCACCGGGCACTTGAACGTCACGTTGGCGACCACGCGCTCTTTGCGCGGGTTCTTGTCCGGCAGGATGTGCACCTCGCTCACGGCCTCATGGATGAGGTCGAAGCGTGTCTGCTCGTCCGCACCTTCCAACAGCTCGGGGATGCGGTCAAGCTCTTCCAGAAGCCTGCGCTCTCCGTCCATGCGCTTCTCGGCAGTGGTCATCTTAGCTTGTGCTTCCTCCAGTGCGTCGCTTAATCCGGCGTCGCGGTCATATAGGTCGTCCAGACGCCTTTGCAGGTCGTTGAACTTGCGCTCGTAGCTCCTGTCGGCGGGGTCGAGCGAGTCAATCTGCGTCATAAGCATGCGCATACGCTTGTCGTTCGCGGCCTTCTCGCCCTCTATGCGCTCAATATCGTCCCTCAGCTGCTCGATGTCCGTCGCGTCGTCGATGCGACGGCGCAGGGCATCCACGAACGCGTCTGAACGGGATGCAAGGCTCACGAGCTGTACGACCTCGGCATCCACGCACTCTTGCGGGTACTGGCTTTTGAACGTGCAGCTGGCACCACGCGCTTTTGAAGTATGCGGGCAATAATATGCCCACGTTGTCTTTCCCCGCGTGCCATCTTTCTTGAGCTTCCCGCGGTTGGGCTTGGACGACATCTTGCGACCGCAGACCGGGCAGACGAGAAGCCCGTTGAGCATGTTCACGTGGCCGTCGTCGTGCGTCTTCATGTTCGGCTTGCGCGTACCGACAAGGGCCTGAGCCGCCGCCCATGTGGCGTCGTCGATTATTGCGTCGTGCTGACCGTCGTACACCTCATAGCCGTCGCTCTTGACCACGTGCGTCTCTCCGCGCGTGCCCTCTATCGTCTCGGTACGCCTGCGGCCATAGGCAATCTTTCCGATGTACACCGGGTTGGTAATCATGCGCTGTACCGTTCCGCTGGAGAATGTGTCCATGCGTGCGTTACCGCGTGGCTTCTTCTTGATTCCATGGTTGTTCAGCCATGTGGCTATCGCCATCGACCCTTTGTTCTCGTACGCGTACATCTCGAAGATGCGACGCACGACCTTCGCCTCGTCCTCATCGACCTCAAGCTCTTTGAACTTGTTGCCCTTATCGACAAGGCGATACCCGAAGGGCGCTTGCCCTCCGTTCCAGTAGCCTTTGCGGGCCTTCTCCTCACGTCCGCTCATGGTCTGGGTGCGGATGTTGTCGCGCTCCATCTCAGCGAACACGGCGGCGATGGACAGCATCGCCTTACCCATGGAAGTACCAGAGTCGATGCCGTCCTTCACGCAGCACAGTTCCACGCCGTAGTCTTGGAGTGTCTGAAGGGAGTTATAAGTGTCAGCAGCATTGCGCCCGAAGCGTGACAGCTTGAACACGAGGACGTAGGCCGGACGCTTGCCCGGCTGCGCCTTGATAATGTCATCCATCATCTGACGGAACTGCGGCCTGCCCTGCACGTTCTTTCCTGAAAAGCCGGCGTCAACGTACTCTCCGAGCACGCGCATGTCGTGATTTTCGGCGTATCTTGTCAGCTCGAAGCGCTGAGCGTCTATCGACTCGCCCTTCTCGACTTGCAGCTTGGTCGAGACGCGGATGTACAGGACGCAGGAGAGTGGGCGGGCGGCATCCGGTGTCTTGGGATTTTTTCGTGCCATAGGTTCACCCCCCCCCCTCCCGTAATTGTTGTTTATAGGTTTTCATGGTTCACTCCTTTGGAAATAAGCCCGCCGCCCAGATGGAACGGCGGGCTTACACGCTATTAACCGATTGACTGCATAGCCAACAAATCGGACGCTGCGTTCTCCATTATTGTTCGCATGTATTCGTCCATATACACCCAATCGGGTTCGCCGGACGTATCGGCAGGAAGAAGAATCGTGTCATTCACGATACGCTCCCAAATGCACGCATCATCTCGTGTATATCGTGGATAAATAACAGCCTCAAGCACTCTCGACAAAAACAAATTCGTCAAAAACGACACTGTATGACCCTTAACACGGATAAAGTAACTATGACTGTATGTTCCGGTCTCGTTCTTTTGCGCAAAAACACGGCCAGTAGAAACAGCACCATCACGAATGACTGCTATGACATTCGAATACGTGATGTAATCACCGGGACGACCCCAATACATTATTCCGTTATTATCATTCTTCGCCGCTGTCAGAGGGATTGTGTGCTCCTTATCAGGTGATGTGGTAGCAGTTCCAATCTTTCGTCCTTCACCAACAAAACCTGATTCCAGCGGCTCAAACAAATTGCCAATAACAAACTCCTGCCACTCGGCTATGTCCAGCGCATGCTTGCTCTCATCGGCTTGCCTCAGACTCTCAAGGCTTGCCTCAGACTCTCTCATGACCGTCGACATGTACTCGTCCATGTAAGCCCAATCAGGCTCACCGGATGCATCGACAGGGAGCGAGACCTCCATAGCAGAAGCTATTTCGCGTGTGAATTTATAGGCATAATCAAATCCGCACAGAACTGCTGCTTTTCTGAAAACGACCACAAAAAACAAAAGCTGCTTTTCATTCCATTTCTCCGCATATTTGCCCTTCGGGTACATCCCCTGTACATGCGGATAACCAACGAAATCATTAGGTTGATAGAAAATTGCATCAGCAGTCGTTGTATCGCTAAACGTAATCATTCCGCCTTTTTCGGTAGCCTCCTGTGTGGAATAGCCACCTATCCCGTTGCTATAACTTGAATTAACAACAACGGGATTGTCTCCATCATCCATCAACTGAGCGTTTGTCATTTTGTATGCTTTTGTTGGGTGAATATCAAATAAATCACCAACAATAAACTTTCCCCACTCGCTCGTGTCAATCTTCATCATTGTCGCCACCGCCTTTCTGCATAGTAACGGTCACGGACTCATCATCGGCACTCACACGACTCGAATATAGCGACGTATCCAGCAGCTTCTCGCCGAACTCCTTCGCGTCGATACCCTGCTGGAACATCAGGTAGTCCATCGCCGTCTTGCGGAAGTCCTCCTCGAAAATCTCGAACGGCTTCTGCGGCATCTGATAGGACAAATGCTCGGCGGGATTTACCCACTGGCACGTATCGTCGCCGGACTGCTTCTCAACCACATCGACCCAATGCGCCTCGATAGCCGCCCACTTGCCGTAAACATCATGGCGTCCCTTGTTCTTGACCGTTGCCAGGCCGTCGGACTCCATGTAGCAAGCGAAGAACTCCTTACCATCCTGCGCGACACCCGCCTCGAACACGAAGATGCTCGTGGTCACGCCCACGCCGAAGAACAGGTCCTCCGGCAGCTTGATGACCTTGCGCAGACGGTTGTTCTTCAGAATGCGCTTCATCTGCGCCTTCGATGCCTTCTCCAGCTTCTTGTCCGGCAGGATGAACGCGCACTGGGTATGCGCGGGAACGCTGTCCAGCACGTTCTCCACGATGGTCATGCAGCCGTACTTGTTCTCATACGGCGGGTTCATCAGCACCTTCGTAATCGGCTTGGACTGCATCCATTCGCAGGCTGCATCCGTGCGGGCGTCCATCTGCTCAAGGTTCGTCTTACCGTCCTTGTGAATCAGCATGTTTGCACACGCCAACGCGTAAATCTCGCGGTCGAACTCGATGCCATAGAGCTGCTTGGACTTAATCTCGCCAGCCTTCTTCGTCTCCATGCCGCCGGCCTCGCGAATCATGTTCGCCATGGCCTTTACCAGAAAGCCACCGGAACCGCACGTGGCGTCCAAGATGCAGTCATCCATGTTCACTTCGAGAATCTTGTACATGAAGTCCGTGATGTGCTCGGGCGTGAATATCTGCCCCGACTCGGACTTCTTCTTGTAACGGTTGAACTCGTTGAAGAAGATGCCCATCACGTCCTCGCCGCGCCACTCGTTCGAATTGACGCACTCGGAAATCTCGACGACCCAGTCGATAAAATCATTGATTGCCTTCTGATTGTCGGTCGTGTTCATCTTGATGTCGGAATATTCTTCCAGCAAAATGTCAATCTTCGCATTCTGCTTGCGGCTGTCCTCCAGCGACTTGGAGAGCGTCGAGTGAATCGCGGTGTGGAACGTCGCATATCCCAGATTCTTCAGGCGCTTCAATCCGGCACCGTACCGCTCGGCGACCAACGCGCACGCCGTGAAAATCATGCGATGATACAGGTTCTTGATGCCGAACTCGAAATGCAGGCAGTTGTTAATACGCGCTGTCAGCTGATAGATGCGCTCCTTGTCGATGCTATCGACGGTATAGAGCGACAGGTAATAACCGACATGCTGCAACTTGTCGGGCGTCTTGACTTCCTCCTCGCCCTTGAACACGCGCACATCCTCGCCGTTGTACAGAACACCGACAACCTTCTCGTACTGCGTTTGCACAATGTGGACGTTCTTCAGCACTTCGTCCACCTGTGCCTTGCCAAGGGCAATGCGCGTCGCCTTCGTCTCCAACACCAGCGCCACGTCTGCCTTGTTCTTCGGCAGATACCAGCCGTCCGGCTTGTCCGCCACACCCGCAAACCCCAGCTGATTGAACGTCGTAAGCTGACCGACACCCGCACGCGCCGCATCGCTATCTACAAGCCCGAGAATGTCACGCGCCAAATCGCGTATCGCATCCTCCGTCAAATTCTTTGCCATCTATTCGTTTCCCTCCTTTACCACTCATGATTCGCGATGTACTCGTCGGCAGCCAGACGGAAAAACGCGGACAGGCTCAACCCGTGAGCCTTCGCAATCGCCGTCAGGCGCTCCTTATCGCTTTTCGTCATGGAGACCAACGACGTGGCGCGCCCCTCTGATGCATCGGCGGAAACGCTCGCCTTGGCCTCCTTCTTATCGTGTTCCTTCGCGGCGTCTGCTTCGAACTTGTCGAGCAATGCCGCCATATCTTGCTTCTTCGCCATATCCTACCTCCTCGCATAGATACTCATTATCTAACAAGTATCTAATGAGTATCTATCCTTTTCAACTGCTTCTTCTCGAACGGCAGACCAGCCAAAACGCTGACCTTGCGGCACATCGTGCGGACCGCCTCGGCGGCGGCACCGTGCCTGTCCACGTTCACAACGGATTTCTGCATGCACTGCGCCTGCACGATTGCCTCGGACTGCGGAACCTTGACGACGTTTTTCGCCCATGGCTTCTTCTCAAGCCACGCCATGAACGACGCGCACATGCGAAAACGGTTCGCCCCGTTCACCACGATGACCAGCGGAGCATTCGTGTTCTTCGTCACGATAGAGACCGTTCGCGTGAACGGCTCGATGTCGTTCGGCGTCGGTCGAACGGGGATGACGATGACGTCCGCACCGGAAACGAGGTCGCTCAGATTGTCCGTCAGCACGCCCGGCGTATCGACGATGGCAACCTCGGCGTCCTCGACCTTCTTCGAAGACGACGCGTCCTTATACTGACCGTCCAGAGAGTAGAGCGACGCGGGCACGCCCTGTCGCACATAGCTCTCGTAAAGCTCGTTGGCTATCACCGACTTACCGGTGCCGCCTTTCTCGCAAACGACTGCGATTGTCTTCATATCAGCACCTCCATCCTATCAAGAATATATATTCAATATCTATATTATAGCTATTGAATAAATAAAAGTCAATATGCAGTAGCTATCGGAGCACGCCCTTTTGCAGACCAGAACAGGGGCTTTCTCAGGGCTTTTGCCGGTCTCCAAACGGGCTTCACGCCCTCGCCTCGCTCCGTCCGTTCCGCCGCGTTTCCGAATCCGGCTCATAAACGAGCGGACGACGAAAACCCCGATTTTCCGCCCCTTGCGCGTACGTCCATCAACAGCCCTTCTGAAGGTCTCTTCGTAGCCCGCGAGCGGGAGCTTGAGAAAGGGAGCAGCCTGACGCTGCTCCCTCATCTTCTCGGCTACTCGCCGAACTGCGTGTCCTTGTCCGCCGACCTCGGCGTCCTCACGGGCGCACGCTGCTCGGCCTCCTTGACACGGCGCTGCATGCGCTCGCTCTTCAGGCGCTTCTCGCGCTCGTCCTCGTTGGACAGCGCCTTCTCCGCCGCCTTGAGGCGCTTCTCGGCGTCCCACATGCTCTTGCGGGACTCGTAGACACGCCTCTCCGCCTCCTCGCGCTGCCTGCGGCGCTCCTCTGCGAGCGCCTCCTGAATCATCATGCGCAGCATCAGGGCGGTCATGTCGGCCATCATGCGGGACACGGGGTCCTTGGCGTTGCACCCCGCCTTGGCGAACACGTGCATGCCGGCCAGAAGCCCCGGACACGGGTGTTGCAGGGTGTCGAGCGCCTCCTTGGAGGCATGGAACTCGCGCCTTGCGGCGTCCACGTCCTCGCGCAGCTTCGCCAGCTGCTCGTCCGGGTGGTTGCGCGCATCCACGAGCGCCTCGTAGCGCTCGTCCACGAAGGGCTTGCCCGCCTCGCGTGAGCGGTGGATGTGCGCCTTCTGGAGGTCGGACGCCATCTCCGACACGTACGCCCGGTCGAGGTCGTACACGTCGAGAGCGGAATCCGCAGAGGGCTGTGCTGCCGGCTCTGCCGTCTCGGGCACGTCGGGAAGGACTTCCGGTGCCGGTGCGTCCTGCTCGGATGCCTCAAGCTCGCGCTGCTTCGCCTCGAAGTACGCCTCGATGCCCTCGCGGGTCAGGTCGTCGGCGAGGTTGGAGGCACGGCGCTTGCGGGTGCGGCGCTTCGGTCCCCACTCGTCCACAGCCTTGTAGGACCATCCCGTCGTGACCTCGCCGGTCTTCCCGTCGGTCTTCGCGGTCTCCTTCAGCGTCACGCCGCTCAACTCAAGATTGCGCCTGAACTCGTCCAGCGTGCTGGAGCGGTCGCGGGCATCCGCCACCTTGTCGCCGAGACGCCGGTCGAAAGAACCGGGCTGGAACGTCTCGCGCTTCTGCTCCCAGAGGGACATCTCCTTGTCCGCCCCGAGCACCGAGAAACCATTCTCACGGCTCAGCTCATCATTGACCGCCTTCACACGCGGAGCGTAGAGGCTCGTGTCCCCCTTGTTGATGACCTGACCGGTACGGGCGTCGTGGTTCGCAATGGTCGCGTGCGCGTGCACGCAGCCTCCCTCGCCGTCCACGTGCATGGTGACCCAGCACATGGAGTCGGGAGCAAGCTCGTGGCACAGCGTGTACGCGTACTCCATGCCACGCTGGATGTCGTCGGCCTTGCTTGGGTCAAGCTCGTCGGTCGCCCATGAGATGCGCAGCTCGTAGCCCTCGTTGACCGCGTTCGGGTGGCGATGCCTCTGCCCCTCGCAGTAGACAATGAAATCCCCTCTTGAGGCGGCGTCGCCCATCTGCGCGGCGATGCGGTCCGTGCCGTTTTCCAGATGAGCGCGTCTGCGCTTTCCCTCGCCGAACTCGGTGTACGACATACGCCCGCGCACGTTCGGAAGCGACTGCACATGCGTCGTTGACATCAGACATCACCTCCCGTCTCCACGTACGCCTGCAAATCCGCACGCAGTCCCTCGACTTGCGCCCGGAGCTTGTCCACCGAATCGCGGAACTCGCGGAACGCTTCCGCCTCGTCCTTCGTCCTCATTTCCTCACGCACCGCGTCGAGCACTCCCATGCCGCTCAAGCGCCGGTTGCGCGCACGGGCAATCTGATTCATGTTGACGCCGATGCGGTTCAGCTCGACACGGACACGGTCCAGGGCCGGGACGTCCAGAACCACCTCGCGGCTGGGCGGCGCGTACCGACTCGCGTACAGCTCACCGCGAAGAAAATTGGAACGCGAGCACGTCCCGCGCTGCTCGTCCAGCAGGGAAAGCTCCGCGTCGTTCATACGCACCTGAACCACCTTGTCACGGCGGTCTTTCACGTACTTCTGGCGCGTCGCCTTCCCGCTTCTTTTTTCATACGTTTCCGCCATGCGGAACACCTCCTTTGCTGCTATCTGAAACGCCCGCCTGCGGCGGACAATCCGAAATGCCGTTTTCGGCTAATCTCGCAACGTCTCTGCGCAAAGGGGAAAAGAGCAAGCATTGACTCCGTACGTACAAATTGCGATTCTCGCAATTTGTCCTACTCCGTCAGCTTGCGAGGGGGCGGCTGCGCCGTCCCCTTCGAACCCCCGCCTTTTGTCCACCGAGCCTCGCCCGTCCATGTCGGACACGGGAACGACTTCCCCTGTCCGACATGGAACCCGAATCCCTCGGTGGAACCCGGCACGGCTACCCTTGGTAGGCCGCACCGGAAAAACCGCCGTGCGCTTCCGACGACTCTCCAGCTTCTGCGGTCGGAAAATGACCGGAATCCGCAGCGCCAGCGGCGCGCGCAACCGGCGTTCCGTGTCCGGTGCCCGGCTTCAGTCCCTTGACGAAGTCAAGGACCTCTTCCGCCGAACCCATGTCCTTCACTTCAGGGAAAACCGTAACGAGCGCGTCGGCGTAAGCCTTCGTCCTCGCGGCCTGCGCCTCGCGGCGCAGCTTCTTCGCCTGAGCCTCTAACGCACGTGCCTTCTCGGCCACATCATCAAACCTCTTCGTTGCCATAATTTATTCCTCCTTGTTAGTGAAATAGCTACTGCTCCACAGCCGAAGTCGGCTGTGCGTCTGCGAACATTTGGGAACCATCAACAGAACCATCGAGAGTGAAATTGTCCGGGTAACTTATATGAATTACACCGCCCGTAAACACAGCCCAGTCATCCATATTCTCGTCGGATTGATAGGGATGACCGTTTTGTGCATCAATGAAATTGGTATCCTCAGTAACCGGATAACTCGCGATGTCTCCATACGTAATCACGGACGCAACCTGCGCAGTCAAATCGGCCAGTTCGCTCTCGCTCAGATTAAAAGTCGCTGCATTCGAGCAGAACGTGTCGTAGCTGAGACCATGCGCCTCAAGAACAGTACGAAGCTCGTTATCGCGAATAGTCCATTGACTACTACCGGCATCAACAACAGCCATGCCAACACCGCCACGCTTGTCAAAATAATCAGGTACGGTGTTGTACTTGTTCGTCTTATCGGGAGCGCTCGCATCGTACGCACCGCAAGTGATGCTCAAAATTCCATAGTGTGCGTCCGACCTTATTGCGATGAAATACTCACCGCTGACAAACACGTCGGAACGCTTAAAGTCAATCGTGCCGGCCTCATGAGAGGTTGCCACATAATGCGCGTTCCCAGTGCGCTGCGCATCTGCCGCATCGTGTACCGCCGTGGTGAAGTTCATTGCATCACCAAACAAATCAGTGCCAATGCCGAGAAGTTTAGGCCCAAGAAGCGCAAGCGCGACAACAATCACCGCCACACCGGCAATCTTGCGCGCAACATCAATCACATCAATGTTTCGCTTCGGCTTACCCTTCTTAGGCGGTACAGCACCCGAGGGCGGCGACGGAACAGCGGAAAGCCGCTCCGTCACATAGTCGTTGTACGCCCGCTGCTCTTCGGGCGTGAGCGTCCCGTGCTTTGCCTTCAGGCGAAGTCGAGCCAGCTCATCATGCGTCAAATTGCTCATGATTTATTCCTCCTTAATCGTTGAATCGTCTATGTCATAACCGCCGTCGAAGAAGGCGGTCGAGATACGCACGTAGCCGCGATAGCTGTCGTTCAGCTCCGGCATGCACCGGCGGTCGTTATCGGACCCGTAATAGGACTTGTTCATCCACTCCTTGACCTCGTATTCGAGAATCAGCGGCTCGGGGAAATCCATACGCCCGGTGCTTCGAACACGCTCCTGCAACTGCCAGCCCTGTTCCTCGGCAAGGCCCTCGATTGATTCATAGAAAGCGTTTCGGCCGAGCATGCGACCGGAGGGCTGATTGCGCTGGAACCAATGGCGGTACAGGTCGTACAGGAACTGCCACGGCAGCAGGTCCCACGATGCCTCAGGCAACACGTCCTCGA
>OLPD01000834.1_pt1 | contig 19159 bp, 13 predicted proteins | sample 1672111 | NCBI WGS metagenome assembly OLPD01 (sample SAMEA3136646, study PRJEB25190) | human gut metagenome
AGGCACAACGGGAAAAGTCCTGTGAGAACGTAAGCCACGATAAGCTTCCGGTGTACCTTCATATCTGAAAATGCTTTTTTTATTCTAGCGGCAAATGATGTCATCTTACTCCCCCTGATCCCGGTATTTCTGCGGGCTGATTCCAAAATATTCGCGGAAGCTCTGACAGAAATAGGACACATTCACAAAACCGCACTTTTCACAGATTACGCCGATTTTTTCGTTTGTATTTTCGAGCATTTCCCGTGCGCGCTCCATACGGAAACCTTTTAAGTAGCGGCTCAGGTTTTCTCCTGTATTTTTCTTGAAAATGCTGCTCAGATAATTCGGTGTCATGCCAACCTCGCGCGCAAGCTGGTCAACACCCATGCCACTGTCAGAATAGTTCTCACGGATATACTGTTTAATCTGCTCGACTTCTCTGCGTTTCGCAACACCGCCGTCTGCGCGGAAGACCGTTTCGAGCCGGTCAATACCCATACGGACCGCTTGAATCACACCGGCCATGTTGCTGCTGTGATACAGGGCGTCGATCTCACGGTCCAGCTCTCGCTCATCTTTTCTCTCGAGATTGTCGTAAATCTCTTTCAGCAGATTGGAAAACATAAACTTAATGTAAATCTGGGAGAAAATCGTCTGATGTTCATACTTCTCGCAGAACTGGTCAAAGTGTTCACGCAGGCTCTCCAGATCCTTCATGCGAATGTCCTGCTGGATCTGGCGGATCAGGATTTCAGCATCAATCTGCACCAGCACCTCGGACTGCTCCTCCTGAAAAGGAAGAAAAACATGGTTTCCCGTGTGATAAAAGCGACGCTCCATGAGCTGCTCCGTCTGTGCAAATGCATCGTAAAGCTCACCGTCCGGCGTGATCTCGCCCGACACGGCCAGAAAGCATTCCTGGTCCCACATTTCACGAATATAATGGTACAGCTTCCGTCCGAACGCTTCCCAGCCGCCATCCGGCTCCTCGCTAAAAAACAGGATGGACTGCTGTGGGTTCAGGTTCAGATAGTGAAACGGCATCTGCAAATCGCTCTGCATCTTTTCAATCTGTTCGCTGTTTACCTGTTCAAAATAGTTGTTGGCACACTCCAGCAGTACCATACGGCAGAAATCCCGGACAAAGCTCATATCGAGAAGCATCTGCGTTTTCTCCTGCATTGCGCTGCGGCTCTGCCCGTTGACCATCAGATACAGCAGATGCTCCCGCAGAAACTCCATGCTTTCGTCCTTCCGTTTTTCCTCACGCTTACTCTTTGCAAGCTTTTCGTTGATTTCACCAACCACCTTTTCAAATTCTTCCGGGTTGACCGGTTTTAAAATATAGGCGGAAACACCGTAGGAAATCGCCTTTTTCGCGTAGGAAAACTCGTCGTACCCGCTGAAAATCACGGTTTCCGTCCCCGGATACTCCTCATGAATCCGGGAAAGAAGCTCAATTCCGTCCATGAACGGCATATTGATGTCGGTCAGCAGTACGTCTATCTTCTCTTTTTCAAACACCTCCAGTGCCTCCTCCCCATTGGAGGCCTCCAGAATATTCTCCCGGATATTCATCCACGAAAGCAGCATCCGAATTCCCTTTCGCTCTATCATTTCGTCATCTACAATCAGATATGTGTACATGTAGTTATTCCTCTTTCTAAGCAGCATTACATATTATTTCTATAATACCATTTTTCGTTTAAAATTGTATAGCTTTTGCCGCTCAAAACCGTTCCCGGAAACACCGGAGCCGTAACCATTTCAAAAAAAATGAAATCCGGAACGGTCTCCGATTTTTCGATCCGTTCCGGATTTTGTTTTTCACTTCTGTTTTTGCTTTTTATTTTTGATTTTCACTTCTGCTTTCCGTTCTGAAATCCTGCTTTTCCTCAATGAATAAAGAACGCGTCCTCTTCCTCGTCTTCCACAACCGGTGTCATCGGATTATACTCGGTTTCTACCAGCTTCTTCACCAGCTCGTGATCGAAGTTGCGGCGGATTTCACAGGTTCTGTCGAAAATCATGGTTGCTTCATCCCCCGGGGTGCATGCCGGCCAGTTCGGGAGGGATGGGGTTTCCGGACTTCCGTAGCGGGCAAAGTTGATCCAGGCGGTGGCCATACGCTCCTGCAGACGGTCTGTTTCGCCCGGGACATTGCATACGGCGATGCGGTCGATGTTATGGAATACGAACGGAATCTCGGCACAATGCCATGCGGCTTTTCCGCCATCGATCGGGAATTCATAGGTAAACTGATAGGAATAAGTCGGCGCTTCTGTAAACTCCGATTTCTGACGAATGAATTCGATCGTTGCCGGACGGAAGAACGTATCCACAGACCACAGGTCGGCAATTGTTTTGTCCGGATATGCTTTTTCAAAAAGAGAAATCAGCTCCGGCGTTGCATCGCCATATTTTCTCGTCAGGAACGCAATCTGTTCCTCACGGTTCATCTCATGTTTTCCCGGCACAACCGGTCCAAAATCAAACTCACCGATGTTGGTTCCTGCCAGCACAGGAATCGTTTTAGCGTGATCCGTAAATCCGCACTTGATCGGATTTCCGCGGAACCAGCCATTCTCCATCGGTCCCTGTCCGATATAGCAGCCTTTCGCAGCAACCTCTGCCTCAACTTTATTGTACGCATTTGACAGCTCATAATACGGGATCGTCTCAAGCTTCTCCACCTCGGACTCGTCCAGATTCAGTTCTTTTAACAGAGCCTTCACAATCGCGGTGCCGTCTCCGTCCTCTTTCTGATAAACCTTTGCCTCATAAACACCGCTCTCGATGATACCCTTCTGGAACAGGCCGTCTGCTGCCGGCGTATTCATCAGCGTTGCTACCTTCATACCGCCGCCGGACTGACCGAAAATCGTAACATTCTCCGGGTCTCCGCCGAATGCCGCGATATTGTCATGTACCCACTGCAATGCAGCTACCATATCTGCGTTTCCTGCATTCGCAGAATTTTTGTATTTTTCGCCAAACGGCGAGAGATCGAGATAACCGAGGATATTCAGCCGATGGTTCACGGAAACAACAACGACATCACCGAACTCGCTTAAGTGATCCCCCTCATATGCCACATGCTCAATCGCAGAGCCGGCGCTGAAGCCGCCGCCGTGGAGCCATACCATGACCGGCTTTTTCGCACCCGGATCAAGACTCTGTGTCCAGACATTCAGGTTCTGGCAATGCTCGTCCTGCGGCCAGTAACGATGCGGTACCAGCACCTCCATGTTCGGCTCATCCTGCTTTAAAAGCGGACATACATAGCCGTACGCCAGCGCATTTTTGATTCCTTTCCATGGTTTCACCGGCTGTGGCATCTGGAAACGGTCCGCCTCAGCGTAATGGATTCCATGAAACGCGTATGTCGTATTCAGGCGGAAGCCGCGTACCTTTCCCGCCTTTGTCTCTACTACCGGATCTGTTTTACTGCATACAAAATAATCTCCCATATTTCAGCTACCTTCTTTCTATCCTGTTCTGTGACGCGCAGTTTCCAAAAAACCACCGCAAAATCCCCCTGATCTTTCCGTTTTTGCACCGGTCTTTGAAGCATCTGTTGTTTTTGCATTTACGCATCTGCTCCTTATTATACCAGACAATTTTTTCAGAAACAATTCTTTTCACTTTTATTTTCGTCTGTTTATATCAACAAAGTCCGAAAATCGCGTCAAAAATGGATATTTCCATCACAACTTCAAAGTGCTACAATAAAAAAGAAGGTAAAATCAACGTAAAAAAGGGGACTACTATGACGAAAACAGTACAAAAGAGCAAAGCCCGCGATATGACCCAGGGCTCTATCTGGAAACAGCTTCTTCTCTTCTCACTTCCGCTGATGGCCGGAAATCTCTTCCAGCAGCTTTACAACACCGTTGACAGCATCGTTGTCGGCAACTTTGTCGGCAAGGAAGCACTCGCCGCCGTCGGCTCCGTCGGTCCGATCATCAATTCTCTGATCGGCTTTTTCATGGGACTTTCCACCGGTGCCGGTGTCATTATCTCTCAGTATTATGGCGCAAAGGCGGATGAAAAGGTCAGCCGCACCGTCAGCACGACACTGGTGATGACGTTTATTCTCTCCATTGTCTTTACCATTCTCGGCATTCTCATCACGCCGTACATGCTCCGCATGATGAGCACACCGGACGATGTCATCCGTGAGTCGGCAACGTATCTTAAAATTTACTTTGGCGGTGTTGCCGGTCTGATGTTCTACAACATGGGCTCCGGCGTTCTCCGCGCTGTCGGCGATTCCCGCCATCCGCTGTATTTCCTGATTTTTTCCGCTGTTGTCAATACCGTGCTCGATCTTTTGTTTGTCGTTTCCTTCGGCATGGGAATCGAGGGTGTGGCGCTTGCAACCGTTATTGCACAGTGCCTTTCGGCGGTTCTGACGCTGTATGTGCTGACCACAACAGACGGCCCATACCGCATCTGTTGGAAAAAGCTCTGCATGGACTGGTCTTTGCTGTACCGCATCGTCTGCGTCGGACTGCCGGCAGCGATCCAGCAGATGGTGACTTCCGTTTCCAACGTTTTCGTGCAGTCCTATATCAATGTATTCGGCTCGGATGTTATGGCGGGCTGGAGTGCCTGCATGAAAATCGACCAGTTTATGATGCTGCCGATGATGAGTGTTGGTCTTGCTTCGACCACCTTCACCGGACAGAACGTCGGTGCCAGCTACATTGACCGTGCAAAGAAGGGTGCTACAACCGCATTCCTGCTTGCTGAGCTTGTAACCATTGTGATGATGATTCCTCTGCTGATTTTCGCTCCGCAAATGGTCTATCTGTTTAACCAGGAGGCAGCTGTGATTCGTTACGGAACCCTGTTCCTGTATCTCCTCTCCCCGTTCTACATTCTCTGCTGCGTCAACCAGGTTTATTCCAACGTCCTGCGTGGCGCAGGAGACACCAGAACACCAATGATCGTAATGCTCGGAAGCTTCGTCGTGTTCCGCCAGATTTACCTGTTTGTGATGTCTCATATATTTGATTCCACCATTCCGATTGCACTTGGTTATCCGGCGGGATGGCTGGTATGCAGTGTTCTGATTTATGCCTGCTATCGGAAATTCCGGTGGAATAAAGGAATGCGGAAAAACTGAAGGATTCCTTTCCTGACATAAGCAAAAGGGGCTGTTGCACTAAGAAAATGAACGTAGTGCGACAGCCCCTTTTTTCGCATTATTTTTTCAGGAGTGCTGCTGAATGCTCTTCAGTTAAAATAACTCCGCAATCGCCGCGATCTTCTCACAGTTTTCCGGCAGCGGGTCGTTTATTTTCGGTGACTGGCGCGTTGCCACGTAACGGCTTGCAATTCCGGCAGAAGCTGCACCGTGGCAGTCAGCGATATCGTCATTTCCTGTCATCAGGCATTCTGCCGGATCGAGGTGATACTGCTTCAGCAGCATCTCATAAAACGCTGGATCCGGTTTTTTCACACCGGCATCCGATGAGAGCAGGATTCCATCAAAGTATTTCGTAAGGCCGAGCAGGGAAATTTCCGGCGCGGTGAAAAGCGCCTGTGCGTTGGACAGCAGAAAAACCTTCTTTCCTGCGTCTTTTAAACGCTGCAGCATTTCCGGCACGCCGGGGAACAGTTTCAGTTCTTCTATCGAAATCGCACGGAACATTTTCGCCAGATCTGCAATTTCTTCTTCCGTTACCGAAACAGCTTGATCCTCAAACAGCTGCCGGAACACATCCGCAATATCGATTTCCGGTACATGGCTGCCGCGGCATTCCATTTTAAGCGCAGCTTCCTGCTCTTTGATTTTTGTCTCATACGCCATCCGGAGTTCTTTCGGCTCATAGGCGGCCCCTTTCATGCCGAAGAACAGGCTCATTTTTTTCCAGAGATACGCTTTCTTTTCATTCGTATGTATATCTACCAGAGTTCCATATAAATCAAAAATATAATTCTGATACATCCTTCATCATCCTTTCTTACGGAAAGTTTTCCACACGACACGTATTCTACCAGACTTTTCTCCACAATTCCATGTCTTTTTTCCAGACTTCCTATCTTTTTTTCTCCACCCAGATTGTCTATCAAACCAGATCGTTGAAACCTGTTTTGTCTTGCTCTCTGTAAGAAAGAATCCTGCCCGGAGGGCTTTTTACTTTATCGGAAAATTCAACGAAGTTTCCGGTAACGTAAAAAAAATTCCCCCGTACAGATTTTGTCTGCAACAGGGGAATTCATTACATCTCACAGTTTCCTGCGAATTGTAATCTTTGATTTACTTTCTCGCATCCAGCATTTCTTTCACCAGACGAATATACTCCGGTGTCGTTCCGCAGCAGCCGCCGACAATGCCTGCACCCGCGTCTACCAGAATGTTCATATATTTTGCAAACGTCGGCGCATCCATGCTGTAGATTGCCTCACCGGTCGGCGTGATTTTCGGCAGGCCGGCATTCGGTTTTACGATAACCGGTACTCTTGCCACTTTTTTCATGGAATTTACGACTGCCTCAAGCTGATCCGGTCCGACCGAGCAGTTCAGTCCTACGGCGGATGCTCCCATTTCCTGCAGTGTCTCAACTGCTTCCACAGCGTTTCCGCCGAACAGGGCAGAACCGTCTGCTTCCAGCGTCAGAGAACACATAATCGGCAGATCGCAGACAGAAAGTGCAGCATCCATAAAGACACACGTTTCGTCTACGCTCAGCATCGTCTCCGCTACCAGAAGATCAACGCCTGCATTTGCTACCGCTGTTACCTGCTCTGTGTAGGATTCCAGCAGCTCTTCATAAGAGAGATCGCCTTTTGGCTGCAGCATTTTTCCTGGTGTAGAAAAATCTCCCGCGATCAGCGCACCTGTTCCGGCAAGCGCTTTTTTCGAGATGTCCACCAGGCGCGCATTCAGCTCCTCCACCTCTTTTTCTCTTCCATAATCCGCTAATTTCAATCTGTTTGCACCAAAGGTCGGCGCATAGACAATCTGGCTTCCCGCCTCCACGTAAGCCTTCTGTAAATTTGCCAGAATATCAGGGTGCTCCAGAACCCAAAGCTCTGTACTGACTCCTTTTGGCATTCCCGCTTTTGTCAGATTTGATCCGGTTGCGCCATCCAATAAAATGACACCTGCTCCGGCAAGCTGTTCAAATTCTTCTCTTGTCATTTTCTTTTCTCCATTCTGCCCGAGTTACCTGCAGCACATGTCCGCGTATACTGACAAATCCCGGCTGTTTTTTCTGAACCTGCCGCGCTTTTCGCGTCAAATTCATGTTCAGTATAGCATTGTATTGTTTTCCCGACAAGTAAAAAAAGAGGTATCCGTTTTGGATACCCCTTCGTCTGTTTCTGTTCACGAATGTTCAGCAAACCCCGACATTCTCAATCATGATGCGCGTCTGAATGATGTGTCTCCGAATGATGCGTCTCCGAATGATGTGTCCTGCCCGGGCTGTTCCCCCCACCGGACGGGATATTCTTCGGTGACCCCGGAGACAAATTTGTTCCCTGGTTCACACGGGTTGCTTTCTGTCCATTTTCCACCTGCGAGGATGCCGATACCGTTGAAACACCCGAATCGGAACTGTTTTCCGTTGCAGCATTTTTTCCACACGCAGCGAAAGCCAGTACTGCTGTACCGATAAGTACGGAAATTACTGCCTTCTTCATTTCTCCACCTTCTTTCCTGGTACATCGTTTTCGCCTGAACATTAGAGCGTGTCTGAAAAATTATTTCCGCAATCTGTGAAACACACTCTGGTTGTAATTTCATTTTAAATAAACTTCTTACTATTGTCAATCTACTCTACAAATTCCCTATTATTTTCTTTTTTTGTAACGATTCAGAGCCATGCGAAATGGAAGAAAAATCGCGAATCATGTTTACATGAATGAGCTATTTTTCTGGAATTTCATATGGCGAGAAGCAACATCGAGATGCAGCGTAAGCGGAATCGAGATGGGGCTCTGAATCGTTACCTTTTTTGTTCCAAAATATTTTCAGACACAAACAGCAGCCGGACCCCTCTCCCGGATCCGGCTGCCGTTTGTCCTGTATCGTATGCTTTTATTCTGCAGTGCTTGAAGACGTCGAAGCAGTGCCTGTGCTGCTTGTCGATGTCGTTTCGGTACTGCCTGATGTCGTGCTGTCAGACGTTGTACTGTCCGTTGCTGTACTGTCCGTTGTTGTGCTGTCGGTTGTGGTTCCATCTGTGGAATCTGTAGAAGCGCTGTCAACTGTCATCGTATACAGATCTGCGTCGGTTACTTCAAGCTTTTTCCAGTTGGATGCGACCTTGATATCGCTCTCCTTTACCCATCCATCCAGTGTATCGTTGTACTTATCCGATTTGCGGTTGGAAATGATAGTCTGTCTTCTGGACTCGGTTTTATCCTCGTCGAATGCTTTATCTACACGGATCACATAATATGCATCGTCGCCTTCGATGACACCGTCATAATACTCGCCATCCTTCAGCTTTGCTGCTTCTTCCGCTACTTTATCTCCAAGAGAACAGGTATCGTCATCGTCTTTCTCCGATCCGGTTCCAAAGGATGTCTCGGAAGAGGTCAGATATGAAACTTCTGAGGAGGAATCGCTGTCGGAACTGCTCGATGTGCTCGCGCTTGAAGCGTCGGATGCGCTTGTGTCGGAAGCATCGGAAGAAGAACTGCTCTCATCGGAGCCATCTGCAGAATCGGTGGAATCTGCGGTATTCTCCGCATTTAACTGATCGTTCAGCTCCTTGCGCAGATCAGTAAACGATGCGGTTGCCGGATCCTCAGACTCTTTTAAGAGATCCAGGAATCTCTGTGCGATTTCTTTCTTTGCAGCTTTTTCCTCGTCCGTCAAATCAATCGTTTTTCCATCGTCATCCTTCTCGGTTCCTGCTGTGGATACCGTGATGTAGCTGATGGAGGTCTGCTTTGCCTCTTCATCGGATACCTCGGTATCTACATCTGCGATGATCGGATCATAAATTTTGGTCTGAATAACATACAGCTCCAGTGCATCCTGGATGTCCTCAACGGTTGCGTGCAGCTTTTTCATCACATCGTCACCGTTCTTATCTGCGAATGCCTGTGCAGCCTCTTTCGCCTGCTGTTTTTCCTCGTCTGTCAGGGAAATTCCGTATTCCTCTGCGTGCTGCCGCATCAGAAGCTCTTTTTCGATCGTATCAAGAGACTGCTCCTTGAACGTTTCCCCGGTAGTCTTTCCATCGTCGCCTTCCTTGTCGTACATCTCAGACGGCATCTGCATTCCGTACATCGAGTACATCTTGGAATAATAATTGTACATGGTTGCCTGCTGATATCTCAGCATGAAATTTGCCTGTCCGAGTGTAATCGACTCGTCATTTACAGTAATTGCCGTTTTTGTTCCGTCCACATTGTCGGAACCGCAGCCGGTCAGTCCCATCGCTGCCATCGAAGCACTCAGCATAACGCAGACTGCTTTTGCTTTTAAATTTTTCATTACTTCCTCCTCATGCAGGGCGAAATGTATGCTCAAAAAGAATTTACCTTTTCAAAACTGTCCGGGCCTTTCAAATGCCCGACTTTTTTACACATTCGAATTTCCGGTCCTGCATCGATTTTTATAAACGCTTTTTTATTATACCCTTTTTGCTGATACAGGGCAACTTTTTTCTTCCCTGTTCACGCCTTTTTCACACGATTTTGGGGGTATGCGAGTGTTTCACTCCTGCGTGATCTGCAGCAGATCTTCCACCAGTGCATGGCTCTTCTCCAGCAGATCAATCTTTTCCTTTGAATTTCTCCGCCGCGGCGTGTAGACAAACGCCAGCGACTCCATCTGGAATTTCAGTTCGTCGCGGTATTTCTGCAGCAGCTCCGGAATCCGCGCCACATCGATTTTGGCATGCTGCTGTAAGGTGACTCGTACCGAATCGCCCATCTGTTTCAGCTCCGTCACATACGCACAGTGCGCCAGCGCTTTCAGTTCTGCGACAGCCAGAAGATTCTGTACATTTTTCGGCGGTTCCCCGAAGCGGTCGGTCAGCTCCTCCGTCATGTCCTCATACTCTTCCTTATTTTCAATCGCCGCAATTCGCTTATAGGTGTCAAGCTTCAGAGCCTCGTTGCTGATGTAGCCGTCCGGAATATAGGCACTGACATTCAGATCGATCGTTGTCTCGAACGCCTCTGCCGGTGCGATGCCCTTCGCTTCCTGGACAGCCTCTGCGAGCATTTTACAATAGAGATCGTATCCAACCGATTCCATATGGCCCGACTGCTCTGCGCCCAGCAGATTTCCGGCGCCACGGATCTCAAGGTCACGCATTGCAATTTTAAAACCACTTCCCATCTCCGTAAATTCACGAATCGCATGGAGACGCTTCTCCGCCACTTCCTTCAGCATCTTGTTTCTGCGGTACATCAGAAATGCGTAGGAAGTCCGGTTCGACCGTCCAACGCGGCCACGGAGCTGATAGAGCTGTGACAGTCCCATCTGGTCGGAATCGTGGATAATCATCGTGTTGACATTCGAAATATCGAGTCCTGTCTCAATGATCGTTGTTGACACCAGCACATCGATCTCTCCGTTGATAAATCCGTACATGATCTTCTCGAGCTCGCGCTCCTTCATCTGCCCGTGCGCAAAGCCTACATTTGCATCCGGCACGAGCTTCTGGATCGTGTTCGCCATATCCGCAATCGACTGGACACGGTTATAGACATAGTAAACCTGCCCGCCCCGCGCAAGTTCACGGTTAATCGCCTCGCGAACCATTTCTTCATTGTATTCACAGACAAAGGTCTGGATGGGCTGGCGATCCTGCGGTGCTTCCTCGAGCACACTCATATCCCGGATTCCAATCAGGCTCATATGCATGGTACGCGGAATCGGTGTCGCCGTCAGTGTCAGAACATCCACATTTTTTTGCAGCTGTTTGATTTTTTCTTTATGCGTCACGCCGAACCGCTGCTCCTCATCGACAATCAGAAGGCCAAGATCTTTGAACTTCACATCCTTTGAAAGAACGCGGTGTGTTCCAATGACAATATCCACGAGTCCTTTTTTCAGATCCTCCAGCGTTTTTTTCTGCTCTGCCGGCGTGCGGAACCGGCACAGAAGATCAACGCGCACCGGAAAGTCCTTCATGCGCTCAACGAACGTATTGTAATGCTGCTGTGCCAGAATGGTGGTCGGAACGAGGTAGACGACCTGTTTGCTCTCCTGTACTGCCTTGAACGCTGCACGGATTGCAACCTCGGTTTTGCCGTATCCGACATCGCCGCAGATCAGGCGGTCCATGATCTTTTTGCTCTCCATGTCCGCCTTTGTCGCCTCAATCGCCGCAAGCTGATCGTCCGTCTCCTCAAACGGAAACAGTTCCTCAAATTCCTTCTGCCAGATCGTATCCTTTCCGAACTGATAGCCGGATGACGCCTGCCGCTCGGCATACAGCTTCACGAGATCCTGTGCGATATTTTTTACCGCATGGCGAACCCGTGTTTTCGTCTTATTCCATTCCTGACCGCCGATTTTATTCAGCTTCGGCACCTTTGCAGCTTCGCCGGACGCATACTTCTGCAGCGTATCGAGCTGGGTGGCCAGCACATAGAGGTTCGATCCGCCCGCATACTCGATTTTCATGTAATCACGCGTTACGCGGTCCATCTCAATTTTCTCGATACCGCGGTAAATACCAAGACCGTGGCTCTCATGCACGACATAGTCACCGATCGATAGATCCGCAAAATTCTGGATTTTCTGACCGGAATACTCCGATTTCTTCCGGTTTTTCTTCTTCTCTTTTCCAAAAATATCCGTCTCTGTGATCAGCACAAATTTCTGCATCGGATATTCAAAGCCTCTGCGGGCCGCGCCGTGGATCAGCATGACCTCGCCCGGTTTCAGAACACGCTCCTCATTCTCGCTGTAGAAGGCCGGAATTTCCTCATTCTGCAGGTCCTCCGCCAGATGCTGCGCTCTCGTCCGCGACGGACTCGCCAGTACAATACGGTAACCCGCTTTTTTCCAGGATTTCAGATCTTTTACCAGAAGCGGGAACTGATTGTTATACGAATTGACCGATTTCACCGTCACACTGAATTCGTCACGGATATTCCACTCGCCCTTCTGCGGCTCCATCAGCGATACGGCAACACAGCCGCGGCGGTTCAGTTTTGCCACAAGCTCCGCCGTACTGCACATCAGCTTCGCCTGTCCCGGCAAGAGGTATCCCTTTTCGAGACGGTGGCTCACGCTCTCCTGAAACTCTGCTTCCAACGCATCGGCACACTCGATGATGCGGTTCGGCTCATCGAGGAAAATGCGGCTGTTCTCCGGCAGATACTCAAGAAACGAGACGGTCTCCGGATAAAAATAATGAAGATACTGCTCCGCTCCCTGCAGAATTTCGCCCTCGCCGATCTGATCGCAGATTTCCTCTGCCGCATGGCGGATACGCGCCGCTTCCTCCGTCATCATCTTGTCGCGGAACTTTGTGCTCTGCGCTTTTGCCTCTTTTTTAATCGCTTTCACACCGCGCGCAATCGTGTCCTCAGTTAAGATCAGCTCCGATGCCGGATAGATTGTGATTTCCTCGAGGTTTTCAATCGACCGCTGGCTCTCCGCATCGAAGCTTCGGATGGAATCAATCTCATCGCCCCAGAGTTCAATCCGGATCGGGTTCTGTTCCGTCAGCGGATAAATATCGAGAATGCCGCCGCGGACGGAAAACTGGCCGGTCGACTCCACCTGAAAGGTACTCTCATAGCCGAGCCGCACCAGCTCTTTTCTTATTTTATCCAGATCGAGTTCGCTGTCATTGCGCAGATGGATACAGTGCTTTTCAAACACGTCAAGAGGCAGAAGAAAGTCCATACATCCCCCCACACTGGTGATGATGGTAACTTCCTTCCGCTCAAGAAGTGCCTGGATGACCTGAAGCCGCTGCCGGATCAGCAGATTTCCGTGAATGTCCGCCTGATAGAAAATCAGGTCCTTCGCCGGATAATACAGCGTCTCCGCATCGTACAGCCGGTAATCCTCATATAATTCTTTTGCTTTTAATTCATTTTCCGCGATCAGAAGCCGCACCGGGGCATCCTCGGAGAGACCTGCGATCATGTGGGCTTTCTGGCTTTCCAAACAGCCCGAGATCACCGTCACACCTGTGGTTCCTTTTTTCAGATCACGGAACAGCTCGTCAAAACGGGCAATTTCTTTGATCGGTTCTAATAACGCTTTCATTTTCCTTACTCTGCCGGGTTTGCAGATTTGCGGTTATACTCATTCATAGCTGCGTCCACATCCCCGTTCAGCATCTGCTCGATTGCTTTTGCCGCATGCTCGATCGCCAGATTTACAAGGGGACGTTCGTCTTTCGTAAACGGACTTAACACGTAGTCCGCCAGATCCCAGTTTTTCGGTTTCTCACCGACGCCGACCTTCACACGCATAAAATGGTCGGTGCCAAGATTGGCGATGATGTTTTTGATGCCATTGTGACCGCCCGCGCTTCCTTTTTTGCGGATACGGATCTGTCCCGGCGCCAGGCTGATATCATCGTAAACCACGATCAGCTCGCTCTCCGGATCCACTTTGTAATAGTTCACCAGCTCCCGAACGGACTCGCCGCTCAGGTTCATATATGTCATCGGCTTTGCGACAATGACTTTCTGGCCTGCGATCATGCCCTTTCCGAACAGTGCCTTGTGGCCTGCACCGGAAGACGGGATCTGATATTCGTCGATCAGGTAATCGATGGTGTCGAATCCGACGTTGTGCTTCGTGCCCTCATACTGGCGCGTCGGATTTCCCAAACCTACTATAATAAACATACTTCCTCCTGCAATGCAGACAACAGAGAGCAGAAAAAACTTTCCCTGCCCTCTGTTGTCTGATGTATGATTGTTCTTTTTCTTTAGTTAAAATATACCAGTTCGCTCTCCGGTTTCTTGGCCGGTTTGATTTCTTTTGCATACAGAACCGGGCCTTCGCCGTCGTAAACCTTCATATAGCCCCATTTTACCGTTGCAGTCACGTCAACCCAGGAACCCATTACGAGAGATTTGGCGCTTGCGCATTTGCAGACGTAACCGATAAAGGAAGTATCGTCTGCACAGCAGGTCATTGCCATACGGCCCGGGACAAAGAAATCAGCTCCGACGTCTTTGCTCTTTAATACCATGCCTCGGAAATGAACGGTTTTGCCCTCGTAGCGCTCCGGGTTGTCGCCCATGTCGACATACCAGATTCCGTAATCGGCATCGTCGATTTCGATCACATCGGCATCGGTATCGAACGGCATCTGATCCTCAAAAATGTTGTCAATTTCGCCTTCTTCATTCTCAAACAGAACGTCGCATGCCTGATTGACTACTTTGATGCTGCGGCGGAATGCCGGAAGCGGATCTTCCGGACGACAGCGGTTGAACATAACCATATCCGCATTTTTTGCCATCTCCATGAAAACAGATTTCATATTCTGCATATAAATCTGGAAGCAGCTTGCATCGACGGTTACAATCTCCTGTACAATGCCCCAGCCGCGCGGCAGCTCCATTTCTTCGAGTTTTTTTACGCTCCAAAGCGGATTGTATTCCAGAATAATACGCTCCGGGCGATATTTACGGTTCAGTTTTTTCAGGTAATCTAAAGTAAACTGCTCCGGTCCTTCTACGATTTCCAGTACTGTATTGTGTTTGAGCAGTTCTTTTTCGTCATACTCTACCTCACCCTCTTCGGTTGTGATCAGAAGGGTCGGCCCGTCAATCTGGAAATAGTCCTGTGCTACGGTGAAATTGATAAAAGAGGTTTTTCCACTCTCCAGAAATCCTGTTATGAGATAAATCGGAATTTCTACTTCGTCTTCTTCGTACATTTTGTACCTCCGTTGTCTTTGACGTACTCCCGGAATCTTTCTGCACTTGCTTTTGCGGCTGAGATTCCGGGCGTACCTTTTGCTTTGTCTCTAAATCAAGGAAAAAGCTGCCACATCGGATTTTGTTTCTGATGCGGCAGCTTCGTTACAATTCACAGGTAGCCGCGAACCGTAATTTTCGCAGCTACTTTGTATTTTTACAGTCCGAACAGCTCTGCCAGCTTATCTTCTGCTAATTTGGAACCGATGACACAGATTCTTCCGGTGAATTCCGGTGCTCCGTCACGTACTTCGTACTCTTCCGGAACCATATCGAAATAGATCCACTGTCCATCGGCGCCTGCTACCATACCTTTGGCCCGAAGAACCATACCATAAGCGGTATCCTCGGAAAGTTTCTTTAAGATGCCTTCGATCTGCTCTTTGGTGAAGGTCTTCACAGTCTCCTGACCCCAGCTTGTGAAAACTTCGTCTGCGTGATGATGGTGATGATGCTCATGACCACAGCCGCACTCGTCATCGTGGTGATGATGATGCTCATGTTCGTGATCATGGCCGCAGCCGCACTCGTCATCATGGTCGTGGTGATGATGCTCATGCTCCTCGTCGTGATCGTGGCAGCAGCAGCACTCGCCGTCATGGTCGTGGTGATGATGTTCATGTTCATCCTCATCATGATCGTGATGATGGTGCTCATGCTCCTCATCGTGGTCATGGCCGCAGCAGCACTCGTCGTGGTCATGATGATGGTGATGATGCTCTTCCTCTTCTACCTGCTCAAGGTTGATGATCGCACCTTCCATCGTATCGAGTACTTTCTTGCCGCCCAGAACTTCAACCGGTGTGGTGATGATGTGTGCTTCCGGATTCAGCTCGCGGAGCATCTTTACTGCTGCCTCTACTTTTGCAGTGTCAGCCTTATCGGTACGGCTCAGGATGATGGTTCCTGCGCTCTTAACCTGGTTCTCGAAAAATTCGCCGAAGTTTCTGAGATACATTTTGCATTTCATAACGTCGACTACGGTTGTTGCGGAATTCAGGGCTACGCCTGCTTCTTTTTCTACACCGTCTACAGCCTTGATGACGTCGGAGAGTTTACCTACGCCGGACGGCTCGATGATGATGCGGTCCGGGTGATATTTGGTGATAACGTCTTTTAATGCTGCGCCGAAGTCTCCCACAAGAGAGCAGCAGATGCAGCCGGAGTTCATTTCACGGATTTCGATACCGGCATCTTTTAAGAAGCCTCCGTCGATTCCGATTTCACCGAATTCGTTCTCGATCAGGACAACCTGCTGGCCTTTCAGTGCGTCTCCGAGGAGTTTTTTGATCAGGGTTGTTTTTCCTGCGCCCAGGAAACCTGAAATAATGTCTATTCTTGTCATTGATTTAACCTCTTTATCTTGTTGATTCCGTTTATAGTTAGCTGCAAAAGGGCCGAAGTTTATCCTCCGCCCCACACTCACGCTTATTATAGCAACCATAGAACAAAAAATCAAGAGAATTTCCCTTGCTTTTTCTGCATTTCACCATTATAATATATTACATGTCTTTTCTACTTTAACGCGTTGAATGGGCAAATCATTTTACCTATGAATGGGGGATTTTTTTATGAGCGGAACGAAAGAAAAAAAACTCAATCTGCCACAGTCACTGCTTTTGCTGCTGCTGATCATCGTATCCGTCGCAGTCTGTATCCGCCTGAAAACCGGCGGTCCTATGATCGGCCTGTTTGCAAGCTGGATTTTTATCTATCTGTTTTGTAAGATTTTCGGTATTTCTTACGCCAACATTGTTGCCGGCGCATACGATGCCATCCGTATGGTCGTCCCGACGCTCTGCCTTCTGATGGCCATCGGTGTCATGATCGGCACCTGGCTGCAGAGTGGCACCATTGCCACCATCATTTCCTGGGGCTTAAAAATGATTAACCCGTCCTGGCTGCTGCCTCTGACGTTGCTGTTCTGCTCCATTTTGAGTGTTGTAACCGGTACTTCCTATGGTTCCGTCGGAAGCGCAGGTGTTGCCATGATGGCGATCGGAAACGCCATGGGTATCCATCCTGGCATGGTAGCCGGTGCTGTCATCTGCGGTGCCATGTTCGGTGACAAATTAAGTCCTCTTTCCGATACCACAAACCTTGCTCCGGCCGTTGCAGATGCCAAACTTGGCGATCATATCCGCTCGATGCTCTGGACCACCCTTCCAACATATGTGATAACCTTAATTCTTTTTACTATTCTCGGTTTCCAGCAGACCAGCGGAAGCTATACCGAGGGAAGCATTACCGTTTACATCGATGCTTTAAACGGTGAATTCCAGCTCGGATGGATTACCATGATCCCTGCCATCCTGATTATTGTATTGCTCCTCTGCAAAGTAAATGCGATCTCTGCACTTGGTCTTTCCAGCTTCGCTGCCGGATTTGTTTCCTATTTTGTGCAGCACGATACTCTGCAGGGCATCATCCGCACAGCTTACAACGGTTACACAACCGCAATCGAAGAACCGGTATTACAATCCATCTTAAACCGCGGCGGCATGGGAAGCATGCTCCAGTACGTAGCCATTATCTGCTTTGCTGTCGGCATGGGCGGCATGCTGGAAAAACTCGGTGTACTGGATCACATTCTTCAGGCGATTGTAAAGAGAATCAACAGCGATGGAAGTATGATCCTGGCAACGATGATTGTCGGTTACGTGACCAGCCTCATCAGCTGCTCCCAGCCGATGGCACACGTTCTGACCGGCCGTCTGATGGCACCTGTCTTTCAAGAGCGCAAGGTTGCACCGGAAATTCTTTCCCGCTGCCTCGAAGACTCCGGAACTATGGCTGGTCCTATGATTCCATGGCATGGCTACGGCGTATACATGGCCGGCACACTTGGTGTTGCATGGTCGGCATTTTTCCCGTACTTATTCCTGCTTTACCTGACCCCGGTTTTCAGTATTTTCTATGGATTTACCGGAATTTCCATTAAGCATCTTCCGGAAACCAAAAACAATGAATCAAAAGAAGAGAAATAAGGCAAAAGCAGAAATCGTAACAGGAAATCATAAACATAAACAGAAACAAAAAAAGAAAAGGAAAAGAGAAAGAATGCAGACAAAACTTGTTCTTCTCGGAACCGGCACACCAAATGCGTGTCCGAATGCCAACGGACCTTCCTCCGCTGTCGTGGTCGGTGACCGTGCTTATCTGGTAGATTTTGGCCCTGGCGTTGTCCGCCAGGCCTCAGCCGCCTATTTTAACGGCGTGGATGCCCTGCGGCCGGATCTTCTGACCGTTGCCTTCTGTACGCACCTTCACACAGACCATACCGCAGGATACCCGGATCTGATTTTTACTCCGTGGGTGCTGGAACGCCCGGTTCCATTGAAAGTTTTCGGGCCAAAGGGCTTACAGCACATGACCGATCATATCTTACAGGCCTATGAAACCGACATTGATTTCCGAATTCACGGTTTCGAAAAAGCAAACGAATCCGGCTACCGCGTTGAGGTAACAGAAATTGAATCCGGCATTGTCTACCGGGATGACCTGGTTACGGTGGAGGCTTTTCCGGTCAGCCACGGAACACTGGAATGCTACGGCTATAAATTCACCACACCGGACCGCACAATCGTCATCACCGGCGATACCGCTCCGCTGGATCTCGTGGCAGAAAAATCGAAAGGCTGTGATATCCTGCTGCACGAAGTGGAATACGCCGCCGGAATCTCCTGCCGCGAACCAAAATGGCAGAAATACCACCGGGAAGTGCATACGTTAAGCACGGATCTTGCCGGTGTTGCAAAAAAGGCAAATCCGAAACTGCTCGTTACGTATCACCGGATTTACCATATGAATGTACAGGATAACCACAAAAACCTTGCCGCCGAGATGGCATGGCGCGATACTGCGATACTGGATGAAATCCGGGATGCAGGGTATGACGGATATGTCGTGAACGGAAAAGACCTGGATGTATTTTAAAATACGGGGCAGCGTACCAATTCTGGTTTACGAATTGGTACGCTGCCCCGTTCGTTTTGGGATGAGCCCGGAGACGCTTTCTATTTTCATTTACCCGACTGGCAGATTCTACCATACTCTGCGTTATTTCAGAACTGTTTTTTCTTTGACATTAACCTCCTCAGAACGTATAATCATAGTATTACAACTCTGGCAAAACAGCAGGATTTTCTGCTGTTTGTCGTTACAGGAACCTGATCCGCAGACGGCTTGCACAGTCTGCCTTTCGTTTGCGTTCCAGAAAGGATGTTTTATATGGCAGCTACTACTGCGAAACCCGTAAAAAGCTCCGGTAAAATTCCCGGCAGTACCTTGAAAA
>OLPD01000840.1_pt1 | contig 19007 bp, 12 predicted proteins | sample 1672111 | NCBI WGS metagenome assembly OLPD01 (sample SAMEA3136646, study PRJEB25190) | human gut metagenome
GTGAAGAGTTCATAAGAGTATTTGAAGAAGAATCAAATAAACTTGGAAAAATGGATTTCTTAGTTCAAGGAACTATATATCCAGATGTAGTTGAAAGTGGACATGGAGAAGCTGCAACTATAAAGTCTCATCATAACGTTGGTGGAATACCTGAAGATATAGAATTCCAAATAGTTGAACCTTTAAGAGAATTATTCAAAGATGAAGTAAGAAAAATAGGTTTAGAATTAGGAATAGATGAAGATTTAATATTTAGACATCCATTCCCAGGACCAGGACTTGGAATAAGAGTTATAGGTGAAGTAACTAAAGAAAAATGTGACATATTAAGAGAAGCAGATGCTATATACATGGATATATTAAAAGAACATGGTTTATACAAAGAAATATGGCAAGCATTTGCTACATTACCAGATGTAAAAACAGTTGGAGTTATGGGAGATGAAAGAACATATGCTTACTTAGTAGGTATAAGAGCTGTTACATCTTCTGACGGGATGACTTCTGATTGGTATAAAATGCCATATGACGTATTAGAAAAGATATCAAATAGAATAGTAAATGAAGTTGACGGAGCAAACAGAGTAGTTTACGATATAACTTCTAAACCACCAGGAACAATAGAGTGGGAATAAAAAATATACTGTATGATTCTAACTTAAATGTATTTTAATGAAGAATATAAAAAGAATTTTATAAAGTATTACTCGAAAAAATAGACAGTATTAGGAATATAAAATATGAATATTATGCAACCTATAATATATGAAATATTTAAAGACACTAGGAGGAAATTATGAAATTTAAAAAAATAGCAGCATTAAGTACTGCAGTAATAATGTCAGCATCTATGTTAGTTGGATGTGGTAATAATAAATCAAAAGAAAATACAGATAAAAGTTTTAAAATTGGAATGGTAGCTGATATCGGTGGTATAAATGATGAATCATTTAACCAAAGTGCATGGGAAGGTCTTCAAAAGGCTGAAAAAGATTTTGGAATAGAAGTAAAGGTAATAGAATCTAAGCAAGCATCAGAATATCTTCAAAATATGGAAAGTTTATTAGATGAAGACGTAGATATGGTAATAGGTGTAGGATACACTATGAAAGAAGATATAGAAAAACAAGCGAAAAACTATCCAGATAAGCAATTTGTATTAATTGATGAAACATATGATAGTATACCTGAAAATGTAACACCTATATTATTTAGAGAAAATGAAGCAGCGTACTTAACTGGACTTGTAGCTGGTAAAATGACAGAAAATAATAATGTAGGATTTATAGGAGGTATCCAAACTCCTGTTATATCTAGATTTGAATATGGATATAAAGCAGGTGTAAAAGAAGCAAATAAAGATTGCAATGTTAATGTACAATATGCAGGAACATTCTCAGATGCAGCAAAAGGTAAATCTATAGCTAATCAAATGTACGGAAATGGTTCAGATATAATACTTGCTGCAGCTGGAGGAACAGGATTAGGATCAATAGAATCTGCTAAAGAACAAAATAAATATGCTATAGGTGTAGATAGAGATCAAAGTGACTTAGCACCAAAAAATGTATTAACATCAGCATTAAAGAAAGTTAATGTAGGTGTATATGATACAGTAAAAGAATTTATAGAAGGTAAATTAAAAGGTGGACAAGAAAAAGTTTATGGACTTAAGGAAGATGGTGTTGGTATACCAGAAACTACAAAGAATTTAGTACCACAAGAGATAATAGATTATGTTAACTCTATGATAGAAAAAATAAAGAATGATGAAATAAAAGTTCCAGTTACTGAAGAAGAGTATAAATCTATGTAAAAATAAATTAATAAGTGATATAAAAAAGCCCAATTAAGATTGGGCTTTTTTTATATGTAAAAATACGAACTATTTATAATTAATACATAAAAACATATATACAAATGTAAAAAAATGTTGAAAAATAATTTTTATTATAATATAATTATCCATGCGATTATAATAAAATACGAATTATATGACATATTAAAAATAAAATGTTAGGAGGATGACTATGCAAGCTACTCAAGTAACGAAGCAGAGTTTTCTAGATAAAACTTTCAAATTAAAAGAAAACAAGACAAATATAAGGACAGAGGTTTTAGCAGGAACAACAACATTCATGACAATGGCGTACATATTAGTTGTAAACTCTAATATACTTGCTGATGCGGGAATGGATAAAGGCGCAGCTTTTACTGCTACAGCAATAGGGGCATTCATAGGCTCATGTATAATGGGTATATTAGCAAATTATCCAGTAGCTCTAGCTCCTGGTATGGGGCTTAATGCATTTTTTGCATATACAGTAGTATTAAGTATGGGATATAGCTGGCAGTTTGCACTTTGCGCAGTATTTATAGAAGGTATAATATTTATATTAATGTCTGTAACAAATGTTAGAGAGAAAATATTAGATTGTATACCTAATGTTTTAAAGGATTCAATAACGGCTGGTATAGGGCTTTTTATAGCTTTTGTAGGATTAGCAAATTGTGGACTTGTTACAAATGGAGCAACAATACTTCAATTAGGTAATTTACAAGATCCATTAGTGCTATTAACTATATTTGGTTTAATAGCAATATCTATATTACTTGCTAAAAATGTAAAAGGAGCATTCCTTATAGGAATGTTAATAGTATCAGCGGTAGGAATGGCTATTGGTTTAGTAGAGGTGCCAAATGCAGTAGTATCTAGTGTACCTTCAATGAAGCCAGTATTCTTACAAGCATTATCAATTCCTTTTAATCAAATATTTAGTTTTGATATGTTTATGGTAGTGCTTACATTCTTATTTATGGACTTATTTACTACAGTAGGATGTTTAGTAGGGGTAGCATCAAAAGGTAATATGTTAGATGAAGATGGAAAGTTACCTAGAGTTAAACAAGCACTACTTTCAGATTCGATAGCAACAACAGTTGGAGCATTACTTGGAACATCTACAGTAACATCATATGTTGAAAGTGCAGCAGGTATAGGAGAAGGTGGAAGAACAGGATTAACTGCAATAACAACAGGATTTATGTTCTTACTTGCATTATTCTTTGCACCAATATTTACATCAATACCAACACAAGCAACAGCGCCAGTTCTTATATTAGTAGGAGTTATGATGGCAAGTTCGCTTACAAAGATAGATTTTGATGATTTTACCAATGCAATACCAGCATTCTTAACATTTGCTATGATGCCACTTGCATACAATATAGCAGATGGAATAATATTTGGTATAATATCTTTCACAGTTTTAAAATTAGCTACTAATAAGAAGAGTGAAGTAAACTTATCGTTAATATTACTTTCAATATTATTTATATTAAAATTTGTATTCTTAAAATAATAAACTAGCCTAGCACTAAAAAGTGCTAGGCTTTTTAATTTTTAAAATTAATAATAATATACGAATTATTAATAAAGTTTTAAAGTTAAAGTTCGTAAAATGCTTGATAATTTATGAAATATATAATAAAATATAAATACAATATTACGGAATACAAAGAATATTAAAATATTAATACTTAATAATATTCGGATGGTTTCAAAAAAAATGAATGACACATCATATTTATGGAGGGGTAAACATGAAAGTAGCTGTAATAATGGGGTCAAAGTCAGATTATCCTAAATTAGAAGAGGGGATAAAGTTATTAGAAAGATTTGGTGTAGAAGTTTCTGTAAGAGCATTGTCAGCACATAGAACACCAAAGCAATTAGTATCATTTTTAGAAGAAATAGAAAATGATACAGACGTAATAATAGGAGCGGCAGGAAAAGCAGCACATTTACCTGGAGTAATAGCTTCTCATACATTAATACCAGTAGTAGGCTTACCAATAAAATCATCGACAATGGATGGTTTAGATTCACTTTTATCAATAGTTCAAATGCCGCCAGGTATACCTGTAGCAACAGTAACAATAGATTCAGGTATAAATGCAGCATTAATGGCACTTCAAATTATAAGTATTAAATATCCAAAAGTAAAAGAAGATTTAGTTTTATATAGAAAAGAAATGGAAGAAAAAGTACTAGAAGATGATAAAAACTTAAGGGGGTAATTTATTATGTTATTATATGAAGGAAAGGCAAAACAAGTATATTCTACAGAAAGTGAAAATGAGTTTATAGTTTATTTTAAAGATGATGCAACAGCATTCAATGGGGAGAAAAAAGCTCAAATATCATCAAAAGGTATTTTAAATAATAAAATTTCTACAATAATATTTGAAATGTTACACGAGAAACAAATCAAAACTCACTTCGTAAAAAAAATATCAGAAAGAGAAATGTTAGTTAAGAAAGTTGAAATACTACCACTTGAAGTAATAGTAAGAAATATAACAGCAGGATCATTCTGCAAGAGATATGGGGTAGAAGAAGGTATAGTTTTAGATGAGCCAATATTCGAATTATCTTACAAAAATGATGCATACGGAGATCCTATGTTAAATGATGACCATGCTGTAGCAATGAAATTAGCTACTAGAGAAGAATTACAATTCCTAAGAAATGAAGCCTTAAAAATAAATGAAATTATGAAGGAATTTTTCTTAAAAATGAACTTAAAGTTAGTAGACTTTAAATTAGAGTTTGGGAAAGATAGTGAAGGAAATATAATATTAGCGGATGAGGTATCTCCTGATACTTGTAGACTTTGGGATGTAGACACAAATGAAAAATTAGATAAAGACAGATTCAGAAGAGATCTTGGAGATTTAGTACAAGGTTATGAAGAAGTTCTTGCTAGAATGAGTAACTAGGAGGACGTTTTATGTGTGGTATAGTAGGGATTTATTCAAATAAAGATATAGCTAAAGAACTATATTACTCTTTATATTCAATTCAACATAGAGGCCAAGAAAGTTGTGGAATGGCAATATCTAATGGTGACAATATAAATTATAAAAAAGATATGGGCTTAGTTGGAGATGTATTTAAAGAAAGTGAGCTAGCAAACTTAAAAGGAAATATAGGTATAGGGCATGTTAGATACTCAACAGCTGGAGGAAGCCATTTAGCAAACTGTCAACCGCTTGTTGGAAGATGTAGAAAAAGAGAATTAGCCTTAGCTCATAACGGAAATCTAGTAAATGCAAATTACTTAAGAGATATGTTAGAAGAAGATGGATATATGTTTCAAGCAAATTCTGACACAGAAGTGATTTTATATATATTAGCTAGATACTATAAGGGAGATATAGTAGAAAGTATAAAAATAACTATGGACTATATAAAGGGAGCATACTCTCTTGTAATAATGGGAGAAGATGAGTTAGTAGCAGTTAGAGATCCACATGGATTTAGACCTTTAGTATTAGGTAAAAAAGGTGATGAGTATATATTTGCTTCAGAAAATTGTGCAATAGATATACTTGGTGGAGAAGTAATAAGAGATGTTGAACCTGGTGAAATAATAGCAAAAGATGGTAAGCTTAAATCTTATTTCTACTCTGAAAATTATAAACCAGTTAAGAAAAGTTGTATATTTGAACATATTTACTTTGCAAGAAATGATGCAACTATAGATAATGTAAATGCATATGATTTTAGAGTTAAATGTGGAGAAGTATTAGCTAAAGATGAGGATATAAAAGCTGATATAGTAGTACCAGTTCCTGATTCAGGATGGGCAGGAGCAGTAGGTTATTCTAACGAAAGTAAACTTCCTTTAAGTGAAGGTTTAGTTAAAAATAGATATGTAGGTAGAACATTTATAAAACCTATTCAAGAAGAAAGAGAAATAGGAGTTAAGATAAAATTAAATCCATTATCAAATGTAGTAAAAGGTAAATCTATAGTTTTAGTCGATGATTCTGTAGTTAGAGGAACAACTTCTAAACTAATAGTAAAATCACTTAGAGATGCAGGTGCTAGTGAAATTCACTTAAGAATAACATCTCCTCCAGTACAGTACTCTTGTTACTATGGTATAGATACACCGCATCGCTCAAACCTAATAGCTTCAGGTAATGATGTAGAATATATTAGAGAATATATAGGATGTGATTCTTTAAAATTCTTAGATATAGATTTAATGATAGAAGCTACAGAAAATAAAGCTACTTTTTGCAAAGCTTGCTTTGATGGAGATTATCCAGTTAAGAAATTAGATAGGGAGGAACTACTTTCATGTTAACATACAAACAATCAGGTGTAGATATAGACGAGGGAAACAGAGCAGTAGATCTTATAAAAGGGAAAATAAAATCTACTTATGATAATAATGTAATAGGTGATTTAGGAAACTTTAGTGGACTATATAGCCTAAAGGAATTTGTAGGCATGGAAGAACCAGTTTTACTTTCTTCTACTGATGGAGTTGGTACTAAATTAAGATTAGCTCAAATGATGGATAAACATGATACAGTAGGGATAGATTTAGTTGCAATGTGTGTTAATGATTTAATATGTCAAGGCGCTAAACCATTATTCTTTTTAGATTATATAGCTACTGGAAAACTAGTTGCAGAAAATATAGATCAAATAGTTGGTGGTATAGTAGATGGATGTAAAATGGCAGGATGTGCGTTAATAGGTGGAGAAACTGCTGAGATGCCAGAAATGTATGCTGAAGATGATTATGATTTAGCAGGATTTTCTGTTGGTATAGCAGATAAGGCGAAGATAGTTTCAGGTCAAAATGTTAAAGCAGGGGATGTTTTAATAGGGATATCATCAAGTGGGGTACATAGTAACGGATACTCTTTCATAAGGAAAATATTCTTAGATACATATAACTATAAGCTAGATCAACATATAGAAGAATTAGGAATGACTTTAGGAGAAGCTTTATTAACTCCAACAAAAATATACGTTAAGTTAGTATTAGATTTATTAAAACGATATGATATAAAATCGATAGCTCATATAACTGGTGGTGGAGTTATAGAAAATATACCAAGAGTTATACCTAAAGGTTTAGGAATAGATATAAATAAAAATTCTTGGGAAAAGCCAGCAATATTTAAAGTAATAGAAAGCTTCAATGCTATAGATGAAAGAGAACTACATAAGAGTTTTAATATGGGAATTGGATTAGTTATGGTAGTTGAAAAAGATAAAGCTGAAGAAGTAGTTAATTTTATAAATAATAGAGAAGAAGAAATACATGTAGATGCAAAATATACTGAATTAATGAAAGACAGAGCTTATATAATAGGTGAAGTTGTTGATACTCATGAAGGAGTAAATTTATGTTAAACATTGGAGTTTTAATATCTGGTGGAGGTACAAATTTACAAGCTATTATAGATGAAACAAAATCAGGTGGAATAAATGGTACAGTAAAGCTTGTTATTTCAAATAAAGAAAATGCCTATGGTTTAGAAAGGGCTAGACTAAGCAAAATTAAAGCAGTTTATGAAACTGATGAAGATAAAATAATAGAGCTATTAAAAGAAAATAACATAGATTTAATAGTTTTAGCAGGGTATTTAAAAATAATAACTCCTAAATTTGTAGATGAATTTAGAAATAAAATAATAAATATTCATCCATCGTTAATACCTTCTTTCTGTGGAAAGGGGTATTACGGTGAAAAGGTACACCAAGGTGTTATAGATTATGGTGCGAAGGTAACTGGAGCTACAGTACATTTTGTAGATGAGGGAGCAGATACTGGAGCAATAATAATGCAAGAAACTGTAAATGTAGAACAAGATGATGATGCAAAGTCTCTTGCAAAAAGAGTTTTAGAAGTTGAACATAGAATTTTAAAAGAAAGTATAAGATTGTTCTGTGAAAATAAATTAAGTATTCAGGGTAGGAGAGTGTTTATAAATGAGTAAAAGAGCATTAATAAGTGTGACAGATAAAAGTGGAGTAGTTGAATTTGCTAGAGAATTAAACAATCTAGGATATGAAGTTATATCTACTGGTAATACATTTAAGATACTAAAAGAGAATGGGGTAAATGCAATAACAATTGACGAAGTTACAAAATTCCCAGAAATGCTAGACGGAAGAGTTAAGACATTAAATCCATATATACATGGTGGAATACTTTATAAAAGAGATGAAAAATCTCATGTGGATACTGTAAATGAATACAATATAGGTTCTATAGATTTAGTAGTAGTTAACTTATATGATTTTGAAGGAACTTTAAAAGCTGGAAAAAGCCATGAAGAAATGATAGAAAACATAGATATAGGTGGACCATCTATGATACGTTCTGCTGCTAAAAACTATAAAGATGTAACAATAATAGTTGATGTAGCTGATTATGACACTATAATAGAAAAACTAAAAAATAATGAGTTAACTTTAGAAGATAGAAAAAGGCTAGCTTATAAGGCATTCTCAACTACAGCAAGATATGATGCTCTTATATCTACTTATTTTGCTAATGAAGTAGGTGATAAGTACTCAGAAATACTTAATTTAACTTTCCAAAAGGAACAAACTTTAAGATATGGAGAAAATCCACATCAAGCAGGTATTTTATATAGCCAACCAAATGCGAAAAATCCAATATTAAATTATGAACAATTAAACGGAAAAGAACTTTCTTTTAATAATATAAATGATTTACATGGATGCTTAGAAGTTATGAGAGAATTTAAAGATAGTGAAGAAGTTGTTTCAGTAGCTATAAAACATACCAATCCATGTGGAGTAGGAATTGGAGCTAATGCTTTAGAAGCTTATACAAAATGTTATGAAGCTGATACAGTTTCAATATTTGGTGGAATAGTAGGGATAACTTCAACAGTAGATGTTGAAGCTGCTAAGAAGTTAAATGAAATATTCCTAGAAATAGTAGTAGCTTATGATTTTACAGAAGAAGCTTTAGATGTTTTAAGACAAAAGAAAAACTTAAGGGTATTAAAATTAGCTAAAATAGAAGAGAGTTTACAACCATACGATATGAAGTATTTAGATGGTAAGTTATTAATACAAGATAAAAATAATGTATTAGCTGATAAGTATGAAACAGTAACAAAAGTGAAACCTTCTAAAGAGCAACTTAAAGATATGGAATTTGGTATGAAAATAGTTAAAAACATGAAATCAAATGCCATAGTTATAGTTAAAGATGGTCAAACTTTAGCATCAGGGTGTGGTCAAACATCAAGAATATGGGCACTTAAAAATGCCTTAGAAAATAACAAGGATAAAGATTTCAAAGGTGCAGTACTTGCTTCAGATGCATTCTTCCCATTTGATGATTGTGTTACATTAGCTAATGAATATGGAATAAGTGCAGTGGTTCAACCTGGTGGTTCAATAAAAGATCAAGACTCAATAGATGCTTGTGATAAATATGAAATGACAATGGTGTTTACAGGAACAAGACACTTTAAACACTAGGGGGTAAATTATGAAAATATTAATTGTAGGCGGTGGTGGAAGAGAACATGCCATAGCTTGGAAATTAAGTAAAGAAAATAATGTTGAAAAAATCTATTGTGCTCCAGGTAATGCAGGGATAGCAAAAGTTGCGCAATGTGTAAATATAAGTGACAGTGATATAGAAAATTTAGTAAAGTTTGCAAAAGAAAATAATATAGACTTAACTGTAGTTGGACCAGAGGTTCCCCTTGTAAATGGTATAGTAGATGAATTTGAAAAAGAAGGTCTTAAAATATTTGGACCAAACAAAGAATGTTCTACATTTGAGGGAAGTAAATCATTTTCTAAAGACTTTATGATAAGACATAATATACCAACTGCTAAATATAAAGAATATACAAATTTAGATGAAGCTATAAGCGAAATCGATAGTTTTGGATATCCAGTGGTCATAAAAGCTGATGGGTTGGCAGCTGGAAAAGGTGTTGTAATACCAGAAAATAGAGAAGATGCTATAAATACTTTAAAGGAAATGATGAGTGATAAAAAGTTTGGAAGTGCGGGGGATAAAGTAGTAATAGAAGAGTTTTTATCAGGTATTGAAACTTCTATATTAGCATTTGTAGATAACGATACAATAGTTCCTATGGTAAGTGCTAAAGATCACAAAAAAGTATACAACTTTGAAAAAGGTCCAAATACAGGAGGAATGGGTACTTTTTCTCCAAGTGAAATCTATACAGATGAGTTGTCTAAAGAAATAAGTGAGAAAGTATTAAATAGAACTTTACAAGGTTTCAAAAAAGATAATTTAAATTATAAAGGAGTATTATTTATAGGACTTATGATAACTGAAGATGGTCCAAAGGTACTTGAATATAATGTAAGATTTGGAGATCCTGAAACTCAATCTGTTTTATTCAGATTAGAAACTGACTTACATAAAATAATGGAAGCTATATTAGATAATAAATTAAAAGATATAGAAATTAATTATAAAAAAGAAGAAGCTGTTTGTGTAATGCTTACATCAGGTGGATACCCAGAAGATTATGAAAAAGGTAAAGTGATAACTGGCCTTGAAGATTTAGATGAAGATATAGTTGTATTTCATAGTGGAACTAAGATGTTAGACGGAAACTTAGTTACTAATGGTGGTAGAGTTATAGGGATAACAACAAGTGCAGGCAGTGTAGAAGAAGCTGCTAAAAAGGTATATAAAAATATAGAGAAAATAAACTTTGAAGGAATGCATTATAGAACTGATATAGGGATTAAGTTTTGTGAAGAAATATCTTTTTAAGTATAAATCTTAAAATTAGATAAAATAGTTAGGGATTTAATTAAAAAATAGATTTTATGGCTTAAATAATAAAATTTAAGTCATAAAATCTGACTTATAATAAGTGACTCGTTACCAGGTTGTTTAAATCATATATTTGAGCAATGTGTTAACGAGCTACCTAGTTAGTATTGTCATTTTAATTATATAAAAAGGGAGAAAAGATATGTTAAGTACTATAAGTTTAGAGTCAAGTGTTAGAAGAATATTAGTTGAAAAAAGACAAGGATTTGACCTTGAAGCTAAAGCTTTAAAAAAGGATTTAATAGAAAGTTTACACATAGATACTATAGAAAACGTAAGAATTTTAAATAGATATGACATAGAAGGAATATATGGGGAAGTATATGAAAATGCAGCAAAAACAATATTTTCAGAGCCTAACTTAGATATTGTTTATCATGAAACACTAGAGTTTAATGAAGGGAAAAGAGTATTTGCTATAGAATATCTTCCAGGTCAATATGATCAAAGAGGAGATTGGGCAGCTCAATGTATACAAATAGTAAATGAAGGTAATAGACCAGAAATAAATACTGCTAAATTATATATATTAACAGGAAATATAACAGATGAACAGTTTGATAAAATAAAAGATTATATAATAAATCCAGTTGATAGTAGAGAAGCTTCTTTAGAAAAACCAGAAAGTTTAAAGATGGAAACAGAAGTGCCTACAGAAGTAGAAATATTAGATGGATTTATAGATTTAAATGAAGAAGGGTTAAAAGTATTTTTAAAGAATAACGGACTTGCTATGACATTAGGGGATTTAGCTCATGTTCAAGGATATTTTAAAAATACTGAAAAGAGAAACCCTACAATAACAGAGATAAAAGTATTAGATACTTATTGGTCAGATCACTGTAGACATACGACATTCATGACTGAAATAGAAGATGTAAAAATAGAAAGTGGTAAGTACACAGATATAATAAAAGAAGCTTATGATATGTATCTTGAATCAAGAAAAAATGTTTATGTAGATAGACAAAAAGATATATGCTTAATGGATATAGCAACTATAGCTATGAAAGAATTAAGAAAGCAAGGTAAATTAGAAGATTTAGATGTAAGTGAAGAAATAAATGCTTGTAGTATAAATGTTGATGTTGAAATAGATGGAAAAGTAGAGCCATATTTAGTAATGTTCAAAAATGAAACGCACAACCATCCAACAGAAATAGAACCATTTGGTGGAGCTGCAACTTGTTTAGGTGGAGCAATAAGAGACCCATTATCAGGAAGAAGTTATGTATATCAAGCAATGAGAGTAACAGGAAGTGCAGATCCAAGAACAACTTTAGAAGATACATTGCCAGGTAAGCTTATGCAAAGAAAAATAACTACTGAGGCTGCTCATGGATATAGTTCATATGGTAACCAAATAGGACTTACAACTGGTCAAGTTGCAGAAGTTTATGATGAAGACTTCGTTGCAAAGAGAATGGAAATCGGTGCAGTAATAGCTGCAGCTCCTAAAGAAAATGTAGTAAGAAAAGTTCCACAAAATGGTGACATAGTTATACTTCTTGGAGGAAAAACAGGTAGAGATGGATGTGGAGGAGCTACAGGTTCATCTAAAGAACATAGCGAAGAATCAATACTTACTTGTAGTGCAGAAGTTCAAAAAGGAGATGCACCAAATGAGAGAAAGATACAAAGATTCTTCAGAAATAAAGAAGTAGCACAAATGATAAAAAGATGTAATGACTTCGGAGCAGGTGGAGTATGCGTTGCTATAGGAGAAGTTGCAGATAGTTTAGATATAAACTTAGACTTAGTTCCTAAAAAGTATGATGGACTTGATGGAACTGAAATAGCTATATCAGAATCACAAGAACGTATGGCAGTTGTTATAGATGCTTCTAATAAAGATAAATTCATAGACTTAGCAAGACAAGAAAACTTAGAAGCAACTCATGTAGCTACAGTAACTGATACTGGATATATGAGAATGTTCTGGAATGGTAAAGCAATAGTTAATATGAGTAGAGATTTCATAGAAACAAATGGAGTTAAACAAACTACTAAAATTCATGTTGATAAAGTTAATGAAGAAAGTACATTCTTTAAAAGTGAGTTAAAAGAAAAAGAATGTGAATTAGCTATAGAAGAAGATATAAAAGGTAAATTTATGGAGGTATTATCAGATTTAAATGTTTGTTCTAAAAAAGGATTAGTAGAAAGATTTGATAATACAATAGGTTCAAATACTGTACTTATGCCATTTGGTGGTAAGTATCAAGCAACAGAAGCTCAAGGGATGGTAGCAAAAATACCAGTACTTGGTGGAGAAACTAATACATCAACAATAATGACATATGGATATAACCCTAAGATAGGAAAATGGAGTCCATTCCACGGTGCATTATATGCAGTAGTTGAATCTGTGTGTAAAGTTGTGGCTATTGGGGGTAAATATGATTCAATAAGACTTACTTTACAAGAGTATTTCGAAAAACTTGGGGATAACCCAACGAAATGGGGTAAACCATTTGCAGCACTTTTAGGTGCATATTATGCTCAAAATAGACTTGGTATACCTGCAATAGGTGGAAAAGACAGTATGTCAGGAACATTTAAAGATATAGATGTACCACCAACATTAGTATCATTTGCTGTGGATACTGTGGATGCAGAATATGTAGTATCACAAGAATTCAAGAAAACTAATTCACAAGTTGTAATGTTATCAACAGATAGATTAGAAAATGATGTAGTTGACTTTGAAATGTTAAAGAAAAACCTAGATAAAGTAACAGAACTTATACACAATAAACAGGTATTATCAACATATGCACTTGGATTTGGTGGTATAGGGGAAGCTATAAGTAAAATGGCATTTGGTAATAGAATAGGATTTAAGTTTAATGAAGGTATAGAAGATTTATTTAAACCGAACTATGGAAATATAGTACTAGAATTAGCAAGTGAAGATTTAAGTTTATTAGATGGATATAACTATATAGTACTAGGGTCTACAACAGAAGAACAAAGTATAATAATAGAAAATGAAGAAATATCATTAGAAGAATTATATAATGCTCATTGTGAAACACTAGAGCCTATATTCCAAACTAAGTCAGTAGATATAAAAGAAAAGATAGAGACTATAAACTTTATATCTCAAGGTGAAGCTAAAAAATCATCTATAGCTATAGCAAAACCAAGAGTATTCATACCAACGTTCCCAGGAACAAACTGTGAATATGACTTACAAAGAGCTTTTGAAAAAGCAGGAGCAAATACAAATATAGAAGTGTTTAAGAACTTAACATATAAAGATATAGAAGACTCTATAGAAACTATAGTTAAACAAATACGTAAGTCACAAATAATAATGTTACCTGGAGGGTTCAGTGCAGGTGATGAGCCAGATGGTTCAGCTAAGTTTATGGCTACAGTATTTAGAAATCCTAAAGTTGCTGAAACGATAAATGAATTCTTAACTAAGCAAGATGGATTAATGCTAGGGATATGTAACGGATTCCAAGCACTTATAAAACTTGGGTTAGTTCCATATGGTGAAATAAGAGAAACAAGCGTTGATGCACCTACATTAACTTATAATAATATAGGTAGACATCAATCTAAGATAGTTAGAACAAGAATAGCTTCGAACAAATCTCCTTGGTTAGCGGCTACAGAAGTTGGAGATACTCACAGTATAGCAATATCTCATGGAGAAGGTAAATTTGTTGCTAATGAAGAAGTTATGAGACAGTTAATAGCTAATGGTCAAATAGCTACTCAGTATGTAGATTTCAATGATAATGCTACATATGATATAGACTTCAATCCAAATGGTTCAACTTATGCAGTTGAAGGTATAACAAGTGCTGATGGTAGAATATTTGGTAAAATGGGTCATTCTGAGAGAATTGGAGAGCATGTAATAAAGAATATAATAGGTGAAAAGGATCAAAAGATATTTGAATCTGGAGTAAATTACTTTAAATAAGAATCAAGAAAAGAATAGTATATTGATTTATCAATATGCTATTCTTTTTTTATGTAAAAATAAAAAATAAAATGCAACTCTATTAATATATCGTGCATCTAATATATGTAATCATGATTACAAGGGAGGATATAATGATTGAAAATATAGCAATAAAAAGGATAGGTTTTCTTAATAAAAAACAAAGAGAATATACGGAATATAAATTAGTACAACAAGCTCAAAATGGATGCGATGAATCTTTTGAGAAGTTGATAAACTCCTATAAAGAGTATTTATACAAGACTGCATTCTTATATGTTAAAAATGAGCATGATGCATTAGATATTTATCAGGAAACAGTGTATAAAGCATACATAAATATTCAAAAGCTTAGAAATACTAAATTTTTTAAAACATGGATAATAAAAATACTTATAAATAATGTAAATATGAAAAATAGGCACTATAACAAGTTTCAAGATGAGCCAGTAGAAGATTACATAGGGGAAATTGAGTATTCTAATATAGAAGAGAATATAGATTTATATGATGCAATTGATAGATTGGATGAAAAATATAAAACTCCTGTTATACTTCAATATTTCCATGATTTGACCATATCACAAATTGCAGAGATTATGGAATGTAATGAAAATACAGTAAAGTCAAACATAAGACGGGCTAAGAAGAAGTTATATGATATATTGAAGGAGGAAAAATAATGAGCAAATTTGATGATATAAAAATGCCGGATAATATAGATGAAGTAACTAAGAATGCAATAAGAAGAGGGAAAACTAAAAAACATAGACATAGAAGAATGAACAAGGTCGCAAGTATATTAGCTATAGGATGGGTAGGAATTTTTGTTGGGTTTCCAGTTATAGTAAAGGCTTTACCTAATATAGAAAGTTTAATAACTAGCTTTATAGAAAGTGCATTACCACAATCGCATGTAAATAAATTGAAAGATGAAAGTAATGCAAATAATATAGTGGTTAAAGATGAAAATGCTATAATAACGTTGGAAAAAAGCGTGTTAGATAGTCAAATTTTTGTTGCAAGTATGACTATTGAAAGTGATTTTTTGAAACAATATGATGAGAATGATTTAAGGTATAATTTATATGCAAACACACATATTAGTATAGGCGATAAGGATAATTTAGTTGGTGGAGGTCCAGATATAATTAAAAAAATAGATGAGAATAAAGCAACTTTAGTTGTAAGTGCTTATGTAGGTGATACAGAAACAGATAATAATATAGATGTATATATAAATTTGGAAAATTTAGAAATAAAGTCAAATGAATGGAAAAATGAAGATAGAAAAGAGCTAAAAGGAGATTGGAAGTTTTATATCAACGTAGAAAAAGAAAATACTATAGAAAAAATTGATGTAAAAGATAGTGTTAATATTGAAGATAATGTTATGACATTTGAAAGCTTAGAAATAACACCTTTAGCAACTTATATAAAGCTAACATATGATGAAACATTGGATAATAAGTGGCATTTTGGGCGATATAAAATAGTAGATAACAACGGGAAAGAATATAGATATTCTCAAATTGATGGTCATACATATGAAGGTAAATGGAATATTAAACTAGCGATATATGATGATTTATCTAATATAGAAAGTTTAAGTATAACTCCTTATACAGAAGATACATTTATAGAAAGTAAAATACATAATCAAGATACAATAAAGATGGTAACGACAATGGAGCAGAATAGTGAAATAGAAGATAAAATTTTTTCTAGAGATGTAGAGGAAAGAGATTTAGATGTAGATACAAAACCTGCACATAAGTATGAGGGTGAAAAAATTAGTTATCACTTAGATATAGACAAAGAAAGAAAATTTTATGCTATTGATGAACTAATAGGAAAAGAAATTCAAACAAGTAAACAAAGTAGTGTTACTATTAAAGATATAAAAGTTGACAATAAAAATACGGTTGTAACATTAAAGATAAATGGAGACTATGCAATCCTTAATCAAATAGTTTTATTTGATGAAGATATGAGAGATACTTATAGCGGTATATATGTAACACATAAAGGCAAATGGCCATCAAACACTCATTGGAATAATGCTAAGGACGAGTATTATAGTAGTGGTTTAGCTACATTTATTATTGACAAAATAGATGTAAATAAGAAGTATAAATTGGCAGTTCCATTACAGAAAGAAATTAATTTAAACAAAAACTACACTATGAATGTTAAAATAAAATAATAAGTAAGAATAAGTTACATTAAAGAGTGATCTATTTTTATAGATCATTTTTTAATACAAAATAAATTAACTCGTTGTGCTAATTAAATATGATTATTGAAAATACTAGAGCCTAGTAAATTATATTTTTATAGTTCAAAAGCTTTATATAGTAATTTCAATATGTGTAGTAAAATAACTAGCACAACAGATTAAATTATTTAAAATATAAAAATAATTGGGACGTTTATTCAAATACAGTGTGTTAAGTAAAATCAACTTACTGTATTTTATTTGTGAACAAAATTTACATAATTAGCACTCTATACTTGACAGTGCTAACAAAAGTGATACAATAATACCTATAAAGGGAACTTAATTTTATCCCATAAATTTTTAATTAAAATTAGGAGGAGATAAAATGACAAATCAAAAGGGTAGTATATCAATACATACGGAAAATATTTTTCCAATCATAAAGAAATGGTTATATTCAGACAAAGATATATTTATAAGAGAACTTATAAGTAATGGTTGTGATGCAGTAAATAAATACAAAAAACTAATTTCATTAGGTGAAGCTAAAGGTAATGCTGATGAAAATTATAAAATAAAAGTATCGATAGATAAAGAAAATTCAGCACTTATATTTGAAGATAATGGTATAGGTATGACTGCTGAAGAAGTAGAAAAATATATAAATCAAGTTGCATTCTCAGGTGCAGAAGATTTCTTCAACACATATAAAGATAAAATGAATGAAGAAAATGATATAATAGGACACTTTGGATTAGGATTCTATTCTTCTTTTATGGTATCTAAAAAAGTACAAATAGATACACTATCTTATAAAGAAAATGCAACACCAGTAAGATGGGTAAGTGAAGATGGATTAGAATTTGAATTAACACAATCAGATAATAGAGAGACAAGAGGAACAACAATTACATTATTCTTAGCAGATGATAGTAAAGAGTTCTTAGAAGAATACACAGTAAGAAATATAATAGATAAATATTGTTCATTCTTGCCAGTTGATATATATTTAGAAACTATAAAAACAGAAGAAACAAAAGAAGATGAAGTAGTAGATACAACACCTATAAATGATACAAATCCATTATGGCTAAAAGCTCCAAAGGATTGTACGGATGAAGAATATAAAGAGTTCTATAGAAAAGTATTTAAGACTTTTGATGAACCGTTATTCTGGATACACTTAAATGTAGATTATCCATTTAATTTAAAAGGAATATTATATTTCCCTAAATTAAAAAATGAATTTGAGCTTATAGAAGGCAAGGTTAAATTATACAATAACCAAGTGTTCGTAGCAGATAATATAAAAGAAGTTATACCAGAATTCTTATTATTATTAAAAGGTGTAATAGACTGTCCAGATCTACCTTTAAATGTATCTAGAAGTTTCTTACAAAATGATAGAGATGTAAGCAAAATTTCTAAACATATAGTTAAAAAGGTTGCAGATAAATTAAAATCATTATATAAAAATGAAAGAGAAAATTATGAAAAGTTCTGGGATGATATACAAGTATTTATTAAGTTTGGATGCTTAAAAGATGAAAGCTTCTATGATAAGGTAAAAGATAGTATATTATTCAAAACTATAAACTCACAATATATAACTCTTAATGATTACTTAGAAAATTGCAAAGAAAAACATGAAAACAAGGTATTCTATGTGAGTAATGAAGAGCAACAATCGCAATATATAAAGCTATTTAAAGATTATGGATTAGATGCAGTTATATTAGATTCTACAATAGATAACCATTTTATATCTATGATAGAATTTAAAAATCAAGGCGTACACTTTAATAGAATAGATGCAGATTTATCTGATATATTAAAGGAAAATGATAATGAAGATAATAAAGAAATAAAAACTGATATAGAAAACCTATTTAAAGATGTTATAGGTGATAGAATAAATAATTATTCAGTAGAAAGCCTGAAGAGTGAAGATACACCTGCTATTATATTAATTTCAGAACAATCGAGAAGAATGTCTGAAATGCGATCTCAATTCGCAGGAATGGACTTTGGTATGAGTTTTGAGGAAGAAAAGACTTTAGTTATAAATAATAATAGTTCTATAGTTAAAAAATTAGTTTCATTAAAAGATGACGAAAGTAAAAAAGAACAAGTATCATTAATT
>OLPD01000851.1_pt1 | contig 18841 bp, 16 predicted proteins | sample 1672111 | NCBI WGS metagenome assembly OLPD01 (sample SAMEA3136646, study PRJEB25190) | human gut metagenome
CATTCATTTTATTAACTAAAAAACTTGTTGACATTCCTGCATTACATACTAATAATATATTTTTCATTTTCAATTCCTCCATTTATCTATCAATTTAATTTAAAACCTTTTCAGCTTCAAAAGCTGCTTCTTCTTTACATAATCCTCTATCAGCCATCTTAACAAATGGTATCCATATTAAAGTTACTGTAACCAATAAAACTAATTGTAATAATGCCCCTCTAATGCTACCTGTAACTAAATACCCACTTATTATAGGTGGAGTTGTCCAAGGTAATTGTGCTAAACCTGTTGGCAGTGGTACAAGGTTTGTTACAAATGCAAAGTATGCAATAATAGTTGATACAGCTGGCGTTATTACTAATGGTATAAAATATATTGGATTTAACATAAGTGGAATACCAAATAATGTTGGCTCTCCTATATTAAACGCATATGGTACTGCTGCTATTTTACCAACTTCTCTATACTGCTTACTTTTTGCTACTATTACCAATGCTATTATTGCTCCAATAACACCAATAGATGCAAATGAATTTCTAAAACTTAAACTTATTATATTTGGAGGAACTTCTCCTGCTATTGATGCTACTCTATTTGCATCTTCTAAAACTGTCCAAATTGGATTCATAGCTCCTTGTGATACAATCGCTCCCCCATGAATTCCAAAGAACCATAAAAGTTGTTCAAATAATAATGCTATTACCATTCCTGGTAAAGTTCCACCTAATAGTAATAGTGGTTTACCTACAATTGTATTTATTACTGTAAACAAATCTGAACTCATTGTAATTTCAAGTATTAATCTAACTATATAAAATAACGTTATAGATATAAATGCTGGAATAATTGATGCAAATGGCTTTGCCACTGCTGGTGGAACTGCTGCTGGCATCTTTATAACTATTCCTTTTTGTTCTATTTTTCTATATACCTCTACTGAAACTATAGAAACAATAATTGCTAAAAACATTGCTTGTGCTCCAACTTTAGTCATTGGAATATTTCCACCATTATCCCCGAATACATATGGTGTTACTACTAAAAATACTGCAAGCGATGTAAGTGTAGCTTGTAATTTATCAGTATTATAATATTTAGCTAAACTATACGTTGCTGCAATTAAAACATATAATGCTCCAACATCCATTGTTGCATTAGAAACATAAATAAGCTTACCTTGCCATACTCCTGCATTTTCAACATTTAATATACTAGTTATAAAATTTTCATATGCTGGAATTGGTATATATGCAATAATTAAAAATACAGATGCTATTATAGTAAATGGAACATATGCTAACATTCCGTCTTTCACTGCAGCTAAATGTCTCTGCTTACCTATTTTATCAGCTACAGGCATTAATTTACTTTCAAGAACTTCTGAAAACTTTCTAAAAAACTCTTTCATTTTATTTCCCCGCTTTCCTTTTTTTGTTTAATTTATTTATTTTTTAAAATCATATAAAAGTCTCCATTGTTTCCTTCTATATAATTCGTTTGTAAAGTAATATACTTATCTGAAACTATTACTTGGCAGTTATCTACCCCTTTTGGTATACTAAAACACCATCTTATTTCATCTTTTTCTCTACTCCAACTACTTTTTATTTCTCCACTATATGATTTAAAACTGCATTCATATCTATCTATTAATTCTGAAAAATAAGGATTTAGAATTATTTTATTTGACTTTTTTGCTTCATCAAGAACCCTAATACCACCTAACCCTTCATAATACCAAGATGTATAACTAGATAGCATCGCATGATTATATGAACAGTTTTTCATATTAAATTGTTCTGAAAGTGCTGTTTTGCCACATTTAATCATATATCCTATACTCGGAAAATCATCTTTAAACAACCATTTTTCTATAACTTCGTTATATCCATATTTATTTAATACATCATAAGTCATCATTAATCCAAAAATCCCTGATGTTAAGTGATAATCATTTTTCTTTATATTTTCTACAAACAGCCTACTTAACTTTTCTGGATTTTCGCAAATTCCCGAAAAAATAGCAAATGCATATCCACTTTGTGTTTTATCTCCATAAGTTCCATCTTGATTTCTGAACTTATCATCAATAATTTTTTTTAATTTAATTAATTCTTCTTCATATTTTTCATAAATCAAATCATCCATTAATTTTGCAAAATATATATTATATTTTAAGAATAAAACATAAGTACAATGTGCAATTAATTTTTTATCTGGTGTCCCTACCTTAAAATTTTCATAAGTTTCAGGACTACCATGATCCCCTAAACACTTATCTTCTAAACCATCTATCCCAATATTAATTAAATAGTTCATTTGCTTTTTTAAATATTCATATTCATTAACTAATAACTCTTTATCTCCATAATATTGATAACATTTATATACTATATAAGGATAAACAAACTGCCATAATATTGGACCTTCCCCTTGTCCTGTTCCATTAGACTGAATTCCCATATAAGGTGCGGTTTCAGGTATTCCACCATTTTCAGTTTGATCCTGCCTAAAATCTAACATTACCTTTTTATAAAGATCTCTTAAGTCAAACATATATAAATTAGATGGTGCCAATGCAACTATATCACCACCATAACCTAATCTTTCCCTTGCACAATCTTCAAATATTGAATGAATATTATTTAACTTAGTTTTTTGCGCAATATCATATAAGGTATTTAGCCATTCACTTGATGTATTTATATCGCCTATAATCTCTACATCTGAATAAACATAAGTTGCTTCAATATCTATTAAATCTTCTTTTGATAATCCACTTATTTCAACATATCTAAATGAATGATAAGTAAATTTATTAGTATATTGATTTAGTCCAGATATAGCTATTATTTCGTCTTGTTGAGCTGCCATTTTAGGTGCTCCAGCTCCACCAGTAAATGTTATATCTGCTTCTTTTAAATACATACCAACATGTCCAACTAATGTAGAAGTACAATCAACCTCATTACTATCGTTTACATCTTCAGCATAAATAAGTTTAATATGTTTTCCTTCTATGCCTTTAAATGCTATATTAATGACTCCTGATAAAGTTTCTGTAAAATCAACTAGTAAATTTCCTCTACAATTTTCTATAATGCTTGTGGGTTTTAACGTTCTTTTTCTTTTTATTTTAGGAATATGACTTAAAACTAATTCACCCTTTTTGCTATTATCTATAATCGCTTGAGTCCAATCATCATCATCGAAATCAACTAAATTCCAATTTTCTTTGTATAGTCTATTATCTATTCTTTCTCCTAAATATAAGTTATTAAATATTAATGGACCATCTCCAACCTTCCAACTTTCATCAGTTGATACTATAATTTCATCTTCATTATTTTGTATGTTGGCTATTATTTTGGGTTCACCAATTCCTCTTAGTTTATCTCTCAAATTATATTTTCCAAATAACTTTAATGGTGATGGATTATACATTCCATTCCCTAACTCAATTGCTATTATATTATCTCCATTAGTTAATAAATCTGTAACGTCATACTTATCGTAATATATTGTTTTATCATATTGTGTCCAGTCTGAATTCAATTCATAATCACCAACACGCTTTCCATTAATGTATGATATATAATAACCAAGACATCCAATATTTAAATAATATCTTTTATTTTCTTTATTAAGTTTAAAAACTTTTCTTATTAATGTATTGGGATTATCTTCATAATAATCTGACGTATCTTCTTTGTATTTTCTAGGTACCTTTGAAATCCAGTCTCCTTGAAAATAAGTCTTCTCCTGCCTCATTAAATTCCTCCCATTATATACTTATTTAAAATTAAATTTCTAAATAATTTATATTTTATTTCTCTGTTCATTTATATAATATTACATATTTTACTAGTTAACTATGCTTATAAATGTCACACTAAAGGAACCATTTCTGACATATGTTATACGTTTACTATAATTCTATTTATTTTATAAAAAATAAAAAGAGCAAAAGTAGCGGTAACTACATTTACTCTAAAATGTTATTGAATACCAAAAGTATACAATTAATCATAACAATTATATTGTAGTACATTTTGTAAATATCTTCAATAACTTTTCTAAATACAATTAGGAGGTTAAAAATAATAAGCATAGAATATTTTGTTTTTTAGTTAAAAATAAATAATATTTCATTTTATTATGGCGTTATGGGGGAATAGAAATATTTTATTTTTTGATTAAAAATAAATAGTATTTTACTTTATCATGGAGTTTTGGAAGGGTTTTTAATAGAAATATATCTTTAGATTCTTTTGAAAACGTTAATCGATCTTGAGTGTAAGATAACAGGGGGTATTGTTGATATGTGTAATAACAAAAGCTACAATAATGTAGACAAATATAGTAAATATATTAAGATTTTTAATTCATTATTTATTAAAAATGATGATGCAAGAAATGATATTAAAAAAGAAGAGGAATATATTGAAAGCGAGTTATTTGAAATCTATGAAAAAAAGTTTATGGAAGAGTTCCTTACTACTGTATTTCAACTTGGAGTAAGTGCAATGAGAAATAGTAATTTTATTAAGGAAAGTAATGACAAACATTCTTATAGTAATACAAAGAATGAACAAGTAGTAACAAAAATTGATTTTATGGATTATCAACAACAAAAATGTAAAGGTTTAAATGAGAGGGATAAGTTTTATAGAGAATGTAGTAATTGTATTTTAAATAATAAAAAATCAGTAGTTAATATGAAGAAAGTTGATAATATATGGACTTATAATAATATTGAAGTAGACTTTATAAATTTTACTGCAAAAGTAAATGGAGAGTATGTAAAATTGGGAATGACACCAATTAAAATATTAAAGCTTTTATTAGAGTATGAAGGACAGGTTTTGACTAGAAGTCAGATTTTAGATAATATATGGGGAACTGGTATATCATTATGTGATAGAACCATAGATGTTCATATTAGTAATTTGAATAGAACTTTAATGTTAAATGGATATATTAAAAGTATTAGATCTATAGGATATAAAATTAATTAATTTATAGTATTTTTTAAACTCAGAGGTGAAGTTATTTCATTTCTGAGTTTTTTGTATGGAAATATATCTATTTTACAATTTTAATAAAAAAACTTTCTCCAATTTATATTCCCTTAATATTTCAGGAGTAAACTTTAATTATTAAATGGAAGTGGGGGTATGAATCATGAAGAATATTAAGAATATTATTAATCAAAGGGAGGAACTTATAAAGTCTTTAGCTATTTTAAAAGTAAAAAAGTATCTTTCAATTATTGATGAAAAAGAGTTTACAGAAGAGGTAGTAGATATTTATTCTAATGAATATTATTGTGGGGTTATAGAAAATCTTTCACATATTTCTTTTAATGAAGTTGTTAGAAGAATTGAGGAAATAAAAGAGAGTGATATGGAACTTAAGGTTTTATTTAATGAAAAAGTTATGATTCAGCTTAAGGGATATTTTACTACTAAAGTTTGTGATGTAATTTTATTAACTAAAACTAATATTGAAGTAATTAAAATAATATCTAGGGAAGAGGATGTTATTAATATTTATGAGTCACCAGAAATGAAGATAATTGGTCTTGGGGTTATAGATAAGTTCTTAACTCAGACAAGTAGTGAAGTAATTAATTTAACAGTAATTCAACCTAATATATTAATAGTATCAATATTTCAAGTAGGAGTAGAATCTCTTTTACATCAGTGTGAATATACATTAATTTAGTAAAACTATACCCTGGGGATGTTGGAAAAATCACATCTCTAGGGTATATAGAAAGGTGGAGTTAAGTTATGGGGAAGCATTTAGATATATTACATAAGCTTGTATTAGATAAAGGAATTAACAGAAGAGAAAGAGACATGCTTATTGCGTTAAAGGCATTTGATTTTGAAGATAGTAATGTTATTTCGGTAGGATTACAGACTTTATTAGATTATTTTTGTATTAAGAATAAGGAATGTATTTATAGTGTGTTGAGAACATTGCAATCTAAGGGGTATATAAGAATTGAAAAGAAAAATGGAATGAGAAATGTATATGTGATAATAAAGGATTATTTGTTGGGTAAGGATGTTGAAGATAATGGTTACAATAATGTATCTAGTTATGAGGAAAGTAGATACGTTGATGTACCTAGTAGTGAGGAAGGTAGATACAAGGATGTACCTAGTACTAGATACGCTGATGTGCCTGGTAATGCACAGGGTGGTTACACTGATGTATCTAGTTATGAAGAAAGTATATACATTGATGTATCTAGTGATGTAAGTAGGCATGTTGATGTATCTAGTTGTGATGAAGGTAGATACAAGGATGTACCTAGTACTAGATATGCTGATGTACCTGGTAATGGAGAAGGTGGTTACACTGATGTATCTAGTTATGAGGAAAGTAGATACACTGATGAAACTAGTGAAAGAAGTGGACATGTTGATGTATCTAGTTGCGAGGAGGGTAGATACAAGGATGTACCTAGTACTAGATATGCTGATGTATCTAGTGATGACCAAGGGGGATACGATAATGTATCTACTTCACATAATAATATATATATAAATAATAATAATAATAAAATATATATAAATATAATTAATCATTGGAATAGTAAGAAAATAGGTAAATCTGTTAGTTTAAATATTAAAGTTATAGACAGTATAAATAAAGCTATGTCTAAATATAGTTTTGATGAAATTAAAAAAGCAATTGATAATTATGTCAATGTTTATAATAGCGATTATTTTTATGACTTTCAGTGGCACTTGCCATACTTTTTAACTAGGAATAATGCCATAGGAAAGTTTGTTGATAATGGAGATATATGGCTTAGATATAAGCAAAAATACTCAATGCTTTAGTAAAAATAGTGGGTTTAATAAAATTTACAATTAGGATATAATAATAGATAGCTTAAAAACAGATAAAAGGAAGTGAAAATATGAATTTAAAACCATTACCAATAGGTGTAGATAATTTTAAGGATATAAGATTAAATAATAATTATTATGTAGATAAAACATTACTAATAAAGGATATTCTAGATAGTAAGGCAAAAGTGAATTTATTTACTAGGCCAAGAAGATTTGGTAAGACTTTAAATATTAGCATGATACAATACTTCTTTGAAAATGGTAAGGATGATAATTCATATTTATTCAATAAACTTAACATAATGAATGAAGGTGAAAAGTACAAATCACATATGGGACAATATCCTGTTATAAATCTTTCTTTAAAATCAGCTAAGCAACCTAATTACGAATTAGCATATGATTGTCTTGTAAATGAGATTATTGAAGAGTTTAAAAGACATGATTACGTATTAAATTCAGAAAAGCTTCATTATGAAAAAGAGGATTATTTAAATATTATTAATAAAAAAGATAATAAAGGTAATATGGTAACAGCATTAAAGTTTTTATCAAGATGCCTTGAGAAGTACCATAATAAAAAGGTTATTATTTTAATAGATGAATATGATGTTCCAATAGAAAACTCATATTTTAAAGGATTTTACAATGAAATGATAGATTTTTTAAGATCACTTTTTGAATCTGCATTAAAGACAAATGAATATTTAGAGTTTGCAATTATGACAGGATGCCTATATGCAAATAAGGGAACTCCTATTCCTAATGTCATAGGAGTAAGCGATTTACGCAAAAGGCAAGCTTTGGGTTCACTGCTTAAAGAAAGTATTTTTACTGGATTAAATACCTTAAATATTATTTCTATATTAAATACTCACTATGATAAGTATTTTGGTTTTACAGAAAATTAAGTAAGTGATATGCTTAAATATTATGGATTTGAAGATAAAGAAGATATTATAAAGAAATGGTACAATGGATATCTTTTTCAATGTTTAATAGTTTATTTATTTAGGCTATAATAAAGGATAAGAAGAAAGTGAAAGGTGTAAGATATAGGATGGTTAACGAAAAAACTTTTATAGATGCTTTAAATGAAACTAAGGATTTTAAAAATTCATTATATGCTGTTTTAAAACATAGCTTTTTATATCATTCAAATAAAATTGAAGGAAGTACATTTACAACAGAAGCATTAGCTTTATTATTAGATAAAAATGTTGTTGAAGGTAAGCATACTTTAGATGATGTACAAGAAACGGTTAATTCAAGTTATGTTTTTGATACAATTATAGAAACATTAGGAGAAAAGATAGACCATAAATTTCTTAAAAATATACATGCAAGTTTAATGTTTAATACTAGTATGCATGCAAAAGGATATGCAGGAATTTATAAAGTTATTCCTAATATGATTATAGGAACAAATGCAAAGATAGCTCAACCATTTGAAGTTGAAAGTAAACTAGATGAACTTTTAGAATGGTATTATTCATTAAATAAAATTACTTTAAAAGAGGTAGCTGAATTTCATTATAGATTTGAACTTATTCATCCATTCCAAGATGGTAATGGAAGAATAGGAAGGTTTATAATGTTAAAACAAATGTTAGAACAAAATTTAGAAGTGAAAATTATATCATGGGATACTGAAGATTTATACAGAAAATCACTTAATGAATGTAATGATTTAGACTTTTCACCTTTAGAAAAATATATATTATCATTAGATGATTTTAAAAATGAGTATTCTAATCTTTGGAAGTAGAGAATTTAATTTATGACTAATAGATTATAATATATTTATAAAACCATAAAATGTAGAGTAGGATAGTAAAAATCTAACTCTGCATTTTTATTTAAGTTGTAACATTTCAATAATAATTTAAATACAATATTATAATAATAATTTAGTTGTGGAGTAAAAATTATTTTGAAAAAAGATAATATTATAATACTTAAAGAAAATAAGGAATCAATAGGGAAAGAGGCCTATAAGTCAATAGCAAGAGCATTAATTAATGTATATGGAGTTAAAGTTTGTAGATTATTGATTGAAAAATTTAATGACGAAGAATATAAACATTAGTTAGAAGGGGTAATACAAAAATGAAAATTGCTATATATTCCAGAAAGTCAAAATTTACAGGAAAGGGAGACTCTATTGGTAATCAGATTGATAGATGTAAAGATTATATAAACTTTATATTTATGGAAGATAAAGATATAAAAATTGAAATTTTTGAAGATGAAGGTTATAGTGGTAAAAATACAGATAGACCAGCATTTAAAAAAATGATGCATATGATTAAGCTAAAAGAATTAGATGCAGTTATAGTTTATCAACTTAATCGTCTTGGAAGAAAAGTTAAAGATATTTTAGAGACAATTGATATTTTTAAAGAATATAAATGTGCATTACACAGTGTTACAGAAAAAATAGATACTAGTAGTCCAATGGGAACTATGTTTATAACAATATTAGCAAGTATATCCCAGTTTGAAAGGGATGATTTAATACAACGTATTACAGATAATATGTACCTTTTAGCTAGAGAAGGTAGATGGCTTGGAGGTCAAGCTCCTTTGGGATTTAATCATGTAAGAGAATCTTTTATAGATGGACATGGTAAGACTAGATATTATAGTTCATTAGTTATTAATGAAGAAGAAATAGATAAAGTAATACAGATGTTTAATCTTTATTTAGAATTTGAATCAGTAAGTAAGGTTCATAAATATCTCCTTAAAAATAAGGTTAGAGGTAAAAAGGGTGGATATATTAATAAAAGTTCAATTATGAGTGTTCTTGTTAATCCAACTTATGCAATGTGCAACGAAGATATTGCTGAATTTTTAGAAGAGCAAGGTTTTATTGTAACTAAGCAAGAAATGGGAAAAGGGGTTTTAACTTATTGTAAAAGGACTAATGATAAAACTAGGAATAATCCAAAACTTGCAGCAACTTCACAACATGATGGTGTAATACCAGCTGAAAAATGGATAAAGGTACAAGAATTAATATCTAAGAATAGATTTAACAAACCTAATAGAGGTAATTCTAATGTTGCACTTTTAAGTGGTATATTACATTGTAAATGTGGAGCTGTAATGAATGTAGTTAAGGCTTGTCAATTAAAAAATGGGACAAGGCCTTATTATTATGCATGTAGCATGAAAATAGATAGCAGTAATACAATTTGTAATATGAAAAATATTAATGGGGAAATTATTGATAAAAGGATTGTTGAAGAGGTAGTTGGATATGATTCTTCTAAAGTAATACAAGAGTTAGATAAGATATTAAAAAATGATTATTTTATAAATAATAATACTGAAGTAGATGAAATAAACTCTACTATTCAACAATTAAAGAATAAAAAGGGAAATATGTTTTTACAATTACAAACTTTAGATTCTAATCTAGATAAAGAAGTAATTTTAGAATATCATCAAATAATTAGAGATATTAATTTTCAAATTAAAGAATTAGAAGAATCATTAAATAGTGTAATACAAAAAAATGCTACTATTATAAATGAAGAAATAGATATTGAAGGTATAAGAAATAAAATAAATAATTTTCAAAGCACATTCGATATTTTGAATCATGAAGATAAAAAGAAAGTTTTAAGAAATATTTTTCAAGAAATTGTTTGGGATAGTATATGTAATACAATAAGTATTACATACTCTAATAAAATATAGAAATGTTAGAGATGTCATGAAATGTGCAGAGTGGACTAAAAATTTCGCAGTTTATCCATCATACTGAAGCTATATGTACAGGTAGTTTAGCAGGTCATAATGCTGTAAGGCTTATGATGGGAATGCCATTATTAATTTTACCAGCATCAATAGCAATAGGTGACTTAATTGCCTATGCAAATGTAAAGGCAGGAACTAGGGAAGGTAGAAAGGATAGATATACTTTTGCTGGTGCTAGCTATTTTAAGAGAATGCAAGAATTAGGCCTTTATACTACTGATAAAGAGAAAATTAATGATAGAATTAAAAAGGTTAATTTAGATAATATATTTGAGCAAAAATTAGTATAAAAGATAATAGGGGCTTAGGAGTAATTCTAAGTCTCTTTTTAATGAAGAGAAATAAATGATTAAATCTGTATACTATTGTTATAAAATTATGAAGAATAATATTATTATGTTATAGATTTACAGAAAAAATAATGTTAAATTAATAGTATAAAAATTTTTTTTACATATTAGGGAGAGGGAAAATGGATATAAAAGAAAAAATGCATAATACAGAATTGTATTTGCCAGGAAATGAAGAATTAATGAAAGAACAATTGGGGTATTTAAATCGATTATATGATTTTAATATGACACGTCCTACAGAATTAGAAAAGCGAGAAGCTATGTTAAAAGAAATGTTTGCTGAAATTGGTGAAGGATGCTATATTGAACCTCCATTTCATGCAAATTTTGGTGGTAAGCATGTTCACTTTGGAAAGAATATTTATGCAAATTTTAATCTCACATTAGTAGATGATACACATATTTATGTAGGAGATTATACTATGTTTGGCCCAAATGTAACTGTAGCTACAGCAGGACATCCAATATTGCCAGAGCTTAGAAAAGAGGGGTATCAATATAATGCGCCTATTAATATAGGGAAGAATTGTTGGATTGGAGCTGGTGCAATTATTTTGCCTGGGATTACAATAGGAGATAATGTTGTAATTGGAGCAGGAAGTATTGTAACAAAGGATATTCCTTCTAATGTAGTTGCTGTAGGAAATCCATGTAAGGTGCTTCGTGAAGTTAATGAAGATGATAAAAAATATTACTTCAAAAATCGTATAATTTCAAAAGAGCTTTTAGAATAAAAGTTTTTATTTATGAGATAAATTTATTAATGTAAAAATTAAATAGATTTTAATAAGAGAAAAAAGAAGGGATAACCCTTCTTTTTCTCTTATTAAAGGGGGATAGAAGCAATCTATATTTAAATGTAGCATTTTTAAGTGTAAAGATTAAAAATTGGAGGAGCATATATGCAAATATTATATTTTTCGATAGCTATTTTAGCAATAAGTATAGGAGCCACGGCTGATATAGGTGGAGGAGTTATAATAAAACCTATATTAGACTTTTTAGGTGGATATAATCTTGAAACTATAAATATTGTAATTTTATCTCTTGTATTATTAAATATATATAATGTATTAGGGGAATTTAGATAAATATATTAAAAGGGTGATTCATATGAGTGAATAGAACTGTAGTAAGGTATACTGAAATTTCAAATAAGGAATTTTATTATATTATGACTGCTGCTGATACAAATAAAAATATGTTTAATCGTACAGTAGAGACAATACGAGGATTTACAGAGGATTGTCTTTCAGGATCAAAGGAAAAAGGGATAATTTATGGAACAGGGTCATGGGGAAAAGGAGAAATTAAAAATACTCCAGCATTTTCACAAGCTTATGAAATGGGAAAAAAATTATAAGAGTATATAGTATGAAAAAAGCTTATTTAAATATAAGTTAACTAATTTAAATATTTTTTTATTTAAGAAATCTTAGTTGAAAATAATCAATTAGGATTTCTTTTTATTTTATGCTTATTAAGCAGAAAGAAACATACAATTGATATAGCACCTTTTTGTGAAATTTTACAAAAATATTTAAAGTAAAGAGAATATAATAAAAAGAAAAAGAATATAATTCCAATATATAGCAAAAACAAAAATAAACTTAAATATATTCTAATTAGTAAAATATTCAAAAGTGTGTAGTAGAAAATAAGGATATAAATTTTAAACGATTACAAAAAGCTTTTGTATAAATTATATGTTTTAGGGGGGAATACTTAATATGAAACTTAAAAAAATACTTACTTTAGCTTCTATACTATGTTTAAGTTTAAGCATAGTCTCATGCTCAACAAATACTGATTCTAAAAACAATTCACAAGGAGAAAGTGGTAAAAAACAACTTCGTTTTGCTATATGGGACTTAGAGCAAAAACCAGGATTTGAAGAAATTGTAACTAAATTTAATGAAGAGAATCCTGATATTAACGTTGTTATAGAAGTTACACCTTATAAAAATTATTTTACAACTTTAGATACTGCTGCTCAAGCAAATAATTTACCAGATATTTTCACAATTAATGCTCCAAATTTTTTGAAATATCAAGAAGGGGGAAAATTAATGGATTTATCAGAGTGTAATATTGATTTAAATGAATTTAATCAGGCAGTTACAGAAATTTATACAGTTGATAATAAAATATATGCATTACCTAGGGATTTTGATGCCATTGGAATGTTTTATAATAAGAAATTATTTAATGAGTTAGGATTAGAACCACCTAAAACATATGATGAAATGATAGAAGTAGCTAAAAAATTAAAAGAAAATGATCCAAATATAATCCCTATTTTAATTCCTCATACAGATAATCAAGCAGGTTATTGGAATTTAGTTATTCAAGCAGGTGGAGAAATTGTAAATGAGGATGGCACAAGTGGATGGGATTCTTCAGAAGCCTTAGAAGCTATGAATTTTTATAATAATTTAGTTCAAGATGGATTAAGTATAAAACCAACTAAATTAGAGGGAATTGATAATATAACTTCAGTAGCAAATAAAAAAATAGGTATGTTTTACTCAGGTGTATGGACTACAGCAGAGGTATCACAATTATCTAATAAAGAGGATATAGATATTGCTCCACTTCCAACTAGTGGGAAAAATGATATTAGCTCTGTAATTCATGGCGTTGGAACAGCAGTAGCTGAAAACACTAAATATCCTGAAGAAGCCAAGAAATTTATTGAATTTATGGCAAGTGATGAGGCTAATAAAATTTTAGCAGAAAAATCAGGTGTTATGCCTGCTAAGAATGGCTTTGCAGATACACTATATAAGGCTAATAGTAATCTTACTGGTCTTAAAGATACAGTAGAAAGTGCTAGTAGAGGTGTTGGTTATTTTAAATCAGGAAAAACAGGATGGGATAGTAAAGAAGTTGAAATAATTACAAAAATGCTAAATGGAGATCTTACGCCAGAAGAAACAGTTAAAATGTTAGCTGATGAAGCTAATAAAATATTAAAATAGAAGCTAAATGAAGGCGGTTCATACAATAAATAATATTGTTTATTTAACTTAAGTTGGACTAGCCTTTATTTAAAACATTAGTATTTATGATTAAGTTTAGAAATGGAGTGAAATAGGTGAAGAAACAAGAAGCTATGTGGGGATATATTTTTATAGCACCAGCAGTTATAGGGTTATTAATATTTGCAGTTTGGCCAATATTACAAAGTTTTTTCTTGAGTTTACATGAGTGGATTGGATTTGGTGAAAAGACTTTTATAGGATTGGATAATTTTAAGATTATATTACAAAACAAAGAGATATATGATTCTATAATTAATACATTTAGAATAACTATATTTGCATTACCTATATCAATTATGATTTCTTTGATTATTGCAAATATGTTAAACTCACCAACTGTTAGGGGAAAGGGGATTTTTAGAATAATATTTTATTTGCCAATAGTTACAATGCCAGCAGCTATAGCAGTAGTATTTAAATACATATTTAATTATAACTATGGAATAATTAATGAAATACTCAAATTTTTTAATTTAGAAGCAGTAGAATGGTTAAGCAATGCAAAATATTCTTGGATAGTTATAGTATGTATTTTAATTTGGTCAGTTATTGGTACTCAAATTATTATTTTATTAGCAGCTCTTCAAAATATAGATTATTCAATTTATGAAGCAGCAGATATAGATGGGGCAGGAAGTTTTAAGAAGTTTTGCAAAATAACAATACCAAGTATTTCACCAACAATATTTTTCTTAAGTGTAACAGGTTTTATTAGTATGTTCCAGTTATTTGATTTAATATATATTATGATAGGTAAAAATGCAGGATTGGACTCTACTAGAACTATTGTAGTAGAATTTTTTGAAGTAGCTTTTGTACAAACAAATAAGGGAATGGGAGCAGCCATAGCAGTTGTAATATTCTTTATTATTATGCTTGTAACTTTAGTGCAAAAAATATTTGAAAAGAAATATGTACACTATTAGAAAGGGTTGATATGATATGAGAATAAAAAATAAAGTTAAAAAAAACATATATGTTTATATTTTTTTAATTATTTTATCAATTATAATACTTTGGCCATTTTTTCAAATGGTAAGTACTTCTTTTATGACTTATGAAGAAGCTATATCATCTCCTCCAACACTTATATCTAAATCACCTGGATTAGATGGGTATAAAAGTGTATTTAATACTTTACCATTTTTAAAGTTATATTTAAATAGTATTATTACAGCAAGTTGTCGTGTAGTAGGAACTTTAATAACTTGTACAACTGCAGGATATGCTTTCGCTAAATTAAACTTTCCAGGCAAAAAGGTAATTTTTGCAGGTATTATGGGAATTATGATGGTTCCAGGACAAATGTTTTCACTTCCACAATACTTAACTATGAATGCATTTGGGTGGTTAAATTCTCTTAAAGCAATAATTATTCCAAATTTATTTACTGCATATGGAATATTTATGATGAAGCAGTTTTATTCAGCTGTTCCTAATGAATTATTAGAATCAGCAAGGGTTGATGGAGCTAGTCCAATTAGAGTTTTTTATAAGATTGCATCTCCAATGGTATCACCAGGAATTATGGTTCTTGGAGTTCAAACAGCTATTTCAGCATGGAATGATTTAATTTGGCCATTAATTGTTAATTCAGATATTAAAAAATTAACACTCCCAGTTTCAATGGCATTTATGGAAGGTCAACATAGCTCAGATATACCTACTATGATGGCTGCAGCAACTATGGTTGTATTACCAATGATTATAGTATATATTTTAGTGCAGAAAAAATTTCAAAATACAGGTATAGGAGTTGCAATTAAATAGATAGTAAATATTTGTTTTAGACTATAAATTAAGTTTTAGGTGCTGTCGCACTAAAATTTTATACACAATATATTAAATCAAGACAATATATTGTTGTTTTATTTTTAATGCGACAGAATCATAAAAAATATAATAAATAATTAAAAAGTAAAATTATTAATATGAAAAATAAAGGAGTGTTATTATGAGTTATATTAAGGTAGCAGTGATTGGAGCTGGTTCTAGAGGAAGACATGCTTATGGAAAGTATATATTAGATAATCAAGATAAAATAAGATATATTGCAGTTGTAGAACCAGATTATGATAAAAGAATCGCATTAGCAAAGGAACATAATATTCCAGAAGAAATGTGTTTTGAAAATGAAGATATATTTTATGCATTAGGAAAAGTGTGTGATGCTGTTATAGTTTCACATCAAGATAAACAACATTACAATACTACAATTAAAGCACTTAACTTAGGGTATGATGTATTACTTGAAAAACCTATGACACCAGATGCAAAAGAATGCATGGATTTAGAAGTCTGCGCTAAGAAAAATAAAGTTAATTTAATGGTTTGTCATGTTTTAAGATATACAAAATTCTTTGAAAAGATCAAGCAGTTAGTAGAAGAGAAGGTTATTGGTGATTTAGTAGGCTTTGATCATAGGGAGAATATTGGACATTATCATATGGCTCATAGCTTTGTAAGAGGTAATTGGAGAAATGCTAGTGAAACATCACCACTTATATTAGCAAAAACATGTCATGATATGGATATTATTACTTGGCTTGTAGATGATGAATGTACAGCAGTTTATTCAAGTGGTGATTTAAGTTATTTTAATAAGAATAATGCCCCAGAAGGAAGCTCAAAGAAATGTTTAGATTGTAAGTTTAAAGAGGAGTGTATATTTTCAGCAAAGAAGGTATACTTAGATAGATGTAATGATGTATGGCCAATCAATACGTTATGTGCAAATCCTACTTATGATAATGTAAAGGCGATTTTAGATACAACAAGTTATGGAACATGTGTATGGAAAGTAGATGACAATGATGTTTGTGACAATCAAGTTTCGGTATTAGAATTTAAAAATGGCGTTAGGGGAACTTTTACAGTAACAGCATTTACTAATAATCAATTTAGAGAAATAAGTCTTTTTGGAACAAAGGGTTCAATTTATGCAAGTGGATTAACAAATGAAATAATTATTAGAAGGCATATGATTGATGAAAATGCAGAAACATGTACTTATGTAATTAAACCAGAGAGAACTATTGGAGGTCATAATGGGGGTGATGTTGGACTTATGAATGATTTTGTTAGGTTAGTTAGTGGTAATACAAAGGAAGTAAGAACTTGTGTTGAACAGTCAATACAATCTCATATTATGTCTTATGCATGTGAAAAATCTAGAGTAGAGAAAAGAAGAATAGAAATAGAAAAATTTAAAAATGAAATTAGATTAAGGTAATGAAATACTTAGAGATTTGTACTACTAATATTAAAGAAATTAATAAGTTTAATTTAAAAATAACTGACTTTTAAGAAGGCAGTTATTTTTTTGCTTTAATATATTGTTTTTATTAATTTTTTATGATAATATTGTTCGTTGTTTAAAGTTAAATATTTAAAAAATAAAAGAAAGAGGGGTTTTATGAAAAAGAAGGTTATATCTAACACTATAATATTTTTAGTGATTTTATTGTTTGTTAAGGGGTTTGAAGTTATATTTGGATCAAATAATAGCTTAGTTGGAGTTACTATAATAATATCTATATTAGTATTAATGCAAGAGGATCTAACTAAAAACTTATCTAGTAATTTAAATAAGTTACTTTTTATGAATTTAATTTCTGGAGTTTTTTCTAATATAGCAACTAATAATATGTATTTAGGTTTAGTACTAAATTTTAGTATTCTATTGCTAATTGGATATTCTTTAACTTCTAAACTAAATAAAGTAATGGTTGTGCCTTTTGGTCTGCAATATTTATTTATGTTATATACACCTGTAGAAGGTAGTGATTTTATAAAAAGGTTAGTAGGTTTAGCAACTGGTGCTATTTTAATAATGCTAGTTCAACTTGTAATTTATAGAGGTAGTAAAAATAATAAGAAGGTTGAAGATAGTGAGGTTGAAAATACTATAAATAATGAAAATAAAGAGGAAAATGAATACGTAAGAGTATTTAACAAAGTTAATATTCATCATGTAAGAGGAGCTTATGCAATTAGGATAGCTTTACTTACTGCTATAGCAGTATTCATAGTAGATTTCTTTAATTTAGCTCAAGGTCGTTGGATAGTATATACGATATTTTCATTAACAGAATTATATTCAGAACATTGTAGAGTAAGATCAAAACAACGTTTACAGGGTACTGTTATAGGTATAATTATAATAATGTTATTATTTGTAGTTATTAAAGATAATACTATAAGAGGACTAATAGTATTGCTAGGTGGTTATTTAGATACATATACAACTAATTATAGAGATAAAATTATATGTGTAACTATGTCAGTAGTTGCTTCTGTTTCATTAACTAATGGAACTATTATAACAGCTATAGAAAGAGTAGGTTATATATGTATAGGAATTATATTAGCTCTTTTGGCTGATAAATTGGTATTTAATAAAAAATTAGAATGTGGAGACAAGCTTATATAAAATTAGGAGCTTGTCTCCATTTTTATATTTAATACCAAAGTGTGAAAATATGATAGATGCAAAACCTAAAAGTAATTTAGCAAAAATGTGGGGAAATGTGCTTTCAAAGGATTATGAAAAGAAAGAATCAAAGAAAAATAACGAATACAGAATATCATTATATGGAAAAATATCAGAAAAAACAGAAGAAATTAATGATATAGCAGAGGAAGGAAAGGATATTTTAATAGCAACAGATGAAATAGATAAAGCTGAAGAATTTTATAAAAACGTGAACGCATGTAAATCTTCTGAGGATATATTTTTATATTTAAATAATTTCATACTAGAACTAGTTGATGATATATTTATTCTTACACAAAATAAACA
>OLPD01000860.1_pt1 | contig 18610 bp, 14 predicted proteins | sample 1672111 | NCBI WGS metagenome assembly OLPD01 (sample SAMEA3136646, study PRJEB25190) | human gut metagenome
GTGGTTTTTACTCAAAAGATTGGAACGTAAAGCGCGGTGGCGAAGCCAAACTCCATAAGTATTAAAATCTTATGTACATACATTAGCTACTACATAAACAATAGCCACTATATCTAATAGTAATATAATAAGTTAAATATATATAATAAAAAAATTAATGTAACTATAATAAAACTCTATATTTTAATACAATGTTTAAATTATATCTATTTTTAATAATAAAAAATAAAGAGTTATAAGAATAAATATAACTCTTTATTTTAATTTGCATTATATTAATATTGTGAATTAAACATCATTCTATGATCATCTATAATAATTCTTTAAAATCATATATAAACTTATCACTCTTAACTTTTATTTTATCTAAATCATTATATGATGATTTATCATAAACACCAATTGCCTTAAAGTTAGATTCTTTAGCCGTATTTATAGCTATTAGTATATCTTCAAATATAATACACTCATTTGGATATAAACCTAGTTTCTTAGCTGTATATAAATATATATCTGGATAGTTTTTATCTCTTTTAACATCATCTACTGATGTGAATGTATCAAAATAATCATATACTTTATTATTTTTAAGTACTGGTTCATAAAGTTCTTTTGGTGAAGATGTAGCTAAGCCTATCTTTATATCATGTTTTTTAAGTTTAACTAAATACTCTTTTACATTAGGCTTTAATTTAATATTATTGCTATATTCATAAATTGCCATGTCATTCCATTCTTTTATTAAACTATCAACACTTTCATTTAAATTAAATCTTTCTATTGTGTATTTAGCCACTTCTTCAAAACTCATAGAATTTATTTTTTCTATATAATCATTGGGCATAGTAATATTTCTTTTTTTAGATACAATATTTAATAATGTTTCGGTTACAGACTTTCCAGTTTCATCTTTAACGTGGACAATTCTAAATTCACTATGGCCACCTTCGCGTGTATAATTTAATTTTTCTTTAGTTTTATCGAATGGTACTCCAAGCTTAATTAAAGTATTAATGTTTTCAATTGAATTTTTTATTAATAATTTAACAGCTTTAGTATCATTATGATAATTTCCTGCTTTTACTGTATCATTAAAATAATTTTCTTCATCAAAAAGACCAAGGGAAGTTGAAATACCACCTTGAGCAAGATAACTATTACAGTCTCTAAAGGAATTCTTAGTAATCATTAAAATCCTAATATCATCTCTTAAATTAAGTGCAGTATAAAGGCCTGCAATACCAGTGCCAACTATTAAAACATCATAATTCATAATTGCTATACAGATAGAAGATGCATATTTTCTAGGGCTTTATGAGCTTTTACTCTAAGTTCCTCGTCAATATGAACTTCAAATTCCTCATTTTTTAAACAATTATATAAATCATTAAGAGATATCTTTTTCATATTAGGACAAATCATTCCGGTCTTTGTAGGAATAAAAGTTTTATTAGGACTTTTTAATTTCATTTCATAAAATACACCTTCTTCAGTTACGACAATAAATCCATCAGCATTTGAAGAAGCACTATAATTAATAAGTTCTGATGTACTTCCAATATAGTCAGCTAAATCACGAACTTCTTTATTGCATTCAGGGTGAACTAATACAGGATAGTCTGGATATTTTTCTTTTAGTTCAATAATCTCATCTTTTTCAATTCTTTCATGAGTAGGACAAAAACCAGGATATAAAGTAAATTTTTTATTTGGTATCTGTTCAGCTAAATACCCACCTAAATTTCTATCAGGCAAGAAAATAATTTCATCAGAATCTATATTGTTTAATATATCAATAGCTGATGATGAAGTAACACATACATCAGATAAAGCTTTTATATCTAAATTAGAATTAATATAACTAACTACCTTGGCATTAGGGTGCTTGTCTTTTAAATCTTCAAGGCGATTAACTAACGCCATATCAGCCATGGGGCAAGTTGTACTATTGGATGGAATAAGTACTTTTTTATTTGGAGAAAGAATTTTTGCACTTTCAGCCATGAATTTTACTCCGCAAAAGATTATTAAGTCTTTAGTACTTTCCATAGCCTTTTTACTCAAGAAGTAGGAATCACCAACTATATCAGCAATTTCTTGAATTTCATCACACTGATAAAGGTGAGCAACTATTAGTGCATTTTTTTCTTCTTTTAATTTTAGTATTTCTTCTTTTAAATTCATTTTTACACTTCCCTTAACAATATTTACTTGTGTATATACACAAGATTATCATAAAAATATACATAATACAATATGACTGTATTATCAGAACGAGACAAATTTCCTTTGAGCTAAATACATATATTTACAGCTCATGTATTAAAAAATGGTATAAGGAACAAATTAGTAGTGAGTATAGTCTAATTAATAAGAGAAAAATATAAAAAAATACCTCTGAGGTTAATGAAAATATTGCAAAACAGAGGTGGGCGAAAGAGAGATAAAAATGGTTTTTAGTAGTATTTTATTTATATTTAGATTTTTACCTGTGGCAATGGTTATATATTTTTTAACTCCAAATAAATTTAAAAATTTAACTTTGCTTCTTGTAAGTCTAATATTTTATTCTTGGGGTGAACCTAAGTATTTTGGGATAATGATAGCATCAATAGTTGTAGATTATGTAGTTAGTAGAGCGATAGAGAAAAATAGAAATAATAAGAAGATATGTATAATGCTTTTATCTATATCAATAGTATTTAATTTAGGAATGTTATTTTTCTTTAAATATTTTAACTTTTTTATAGAAAATATAAATAATATTTTGGGTGTATCTCTAAAATATGTAAATATAACATTGCCATTAGGTATTAGTTTTTATACATTTCAAACTATGTCATATACTATAGATGTATTTTTAGGGAAAGTTAAGGCTGAAAAAAATATTATTAATTTTGGAGCATTTGTATGTTTATTTCCACAACTTATTGCAGGACCTATAGTTAAATATACTGATATAAATCTTGAGTTAAAAAATAGAAAGATAGATATAAAACAAATTCAAGAGGGAATAGAGTTATTTATACTTGGATTAGGAAGTAAGGTGCTTATAGCAAATAACATAGGAGCATTTTGGTCTGAAATTGAAGGAAAGGGTTTTGAAGGAGTAGGAACAGTAATGGCATGGATAGCTGTTTTAGCATTTGCACTTCAAATATATTTTGATTTTAGTGGATACTCACTAATGGCAATAGGCCTTGGGAAGATATTAGGGTTTAATTTTCCAAGAAACTTTAATTATCCTTATATATCAAAAAGTATAACGGAATTTTGGAGAAGGTGGCATATTACATTAGGTACTTGGTTTAAAGAATATGTATACATCCCTTTGGGTGGAAACAGAGTAGGAAGAGTAAGATTATATATAAATCTTTTTATAGTATGGTTTTTAACTGGATTTTGGCATGGAGCAAGTTATAATTTTATACTGTGGGGATTATACTTCTTTATTTTAATTAGTATAGAGAAGGCTATTTTATTAAAATTTTTAGAAAAGCATAAAATAATTTCACATATATATTCAATATTTTTGATATTGCTTGGATGGGCAATATTTGCAGTGGTGGATTTAGGGCAACTAAAAATACTGTTGAAAGAAATGTTTAGTATAAGTAAAAATAGTCAATTTATATATTATTTGAGGAATTACGGTATTACTTTTATAATAGCAGTAGTATTTTCAACTCCTATAGTAAAAAAAATATATAATAAATTTATTAAAAGTGATATATTAAATACATTTATTTTAATGACTATATTTTTATTATGTATAGCTTATTTAGTTGATGCTACATATAATCCGTTTTTATATTTTAGATTTTAGGGATGGTGATTATATGAAAAGGAATTATTTATTGTATTCTTTTGTTATAGTAATTATATCATTTACAATGATTGGTTTAATTAGTGATAATAAAGAGTTTTCAGAATTAGAAAATAGAAAATTAAAAACAAGTGTTACATTTTCAATAAAAAATTTTTTAGATGGAAATTTTCAAAAAGATTATGAAAGTTATATTAATGATCAATTTCCTTTAAGGGATAATTGGATAAGTTTAAAATCAATGAATGAATATATTTTAGGTAAAATTGAGAATAATGGAATAATATATGGAAGTAATGGAGAACTATTTGAAAAATTTGATTCATTAGACGAAGAAAAATTTAAAAATAATGTTGAGGCTATAAAAAAATTTGCAGAAAACTATTATGATAAAGTTTCATTAATGATTATACCAAGTTCATATGAAATATATAAAGAAAATTTGCCAATGGGTTCACCTATAATTCCTCAAGAAGAATTAATTAATGAAATATATAATTTTTCATCTTTTACTAACAATATAGATGTAATGAAGGAATTATTAGATAATAAAAATAGTTATATTTATTATAAAACAGATCATCACTGGACAACATATGGAGCTTATTTAGCTTATTCTAAGTTTATTGACTCAATTAATGGAAATAAAGTTAATTTGAAAGATTTTAAAGAAGTAGAATTGCCTAATTTTTATGGTACATATTATTCCAAAGCAAAACTTTTTAATATTGAGCCAGATATTATGACTTATTATGATTTTAATAATTTAACGATGGAAATAGTAGGAGATAAAATATATGATTCTATATATGATTATTCGAAGGAGACTTTAAGGGATAAGTATTCGTTATTTTTATATGGAAATAATCCATTAACTATAATAAAGAATAAAGATATTAAAAATGATAAAAAAATATTAGTTATAAAAGATTCTTTTGGAAATTCATTAGTTCCATTTTTGACTCAAAATTTTGAAGAAATTCATGTTATAGATTTAAGGTATTTTAGTAGTAAATTAAGTAGTTATTTAGAAAAAAATGATTTTGAAGATATTTTAATTATATATAACTTTATAAATTTAGCTACAGATAATAATGTACTAAGGCTTAAATATTAAATTCACGCAGTAACAATGAAAGGATTAATTACTTTTAAATGTTACTGCGTAAATTATTTATAAATAAGATAAAATACTAATGGTTTTTGTATCGATTATTTCTCCTTTTTTTATAAGTAATTTCATCTCATCTAATGTAAATTTTTTTATATCTGTAAATTCATCTTCATCACATGATTTTGTACCATTATATAAATTTGTAGCTTTAAATAAGTGAATTATTTCATCACAAAAACCAGGTGCAGTAGCAATTTTTCCTAGATAAATCATATCTTTTGCTTTATATCCAGTCTCCTCTTCTAACTCTCTATGAGCACAAGTTATAGGTGCTTCATTCTTATTAAGTTTTCCTGCTGGAATCTCAAGGAGAGTTCTCTCTAAAGGTTTTCTGAATTGTTCCACTAATATAACTTCATTTTCACTTATAAAAGGAATTATAGCACAAGCTCCTGGATGTTTAATTATATCTCTATTAGATAAATTTCCATTAGGTAATTCAACCTCAACATTTATTAAATTTAAATAGTTACCATTATATATTGAAGTTTCCTTAAGAGTGGTTTCATAAAATTTCATTAACAGGCCTCCTTATATAGTTTTATAGTAATTTATAGTTAATATAGTATTTAAATATTATATCATAAAGTTTAAATGTAATAATTATGAGATATTTTATCGAAATAATATGTAACAATAAAAAAATATCGACATAAAATGAAAGTGTAGATAGATCAAATGACAAATTTAGTATGTAATTGGGAGGAAAAAATGCGTTACTATAATAAATCAATGGATAATCTTAATAATAGAAATAGATCAAGAAGAAGTAAAATGAATGAATATGAAAATGAAGAGGTATTTTCAGATGATATAGATGAAAATATGGAATGTTCATATGAAGAATATTATGAAGATGAATATTGTGATGATGAACGTAAATGTTGTTGCGTTGGACCAAGAGGACCAAGAGGACCAAGAGGACCAAGGGGCTGTGCAGGACCAACAGGACCAACAGGGCCACAAGGACCAAGAGGAGCAACAGGTGCAACAGGAGCACAAGGAATGCAAGGTGTTCAAGGGGCTACAGGAGCAACAGGTGCACAAGGGCCAGTAGGACCAAGGGGAGCAACAGGTGCACAAGGAATACAAGGTGTTCAAGGGGCAACAGGAGCAACCGGAGCACAAGGGCCAATAGGACCAAGGGGAGCAACCGGAGCAACAGGTGCACAAGGAATACAAGGTGTGCAAGGAGCAACAGGAGCACAAGGGCCAGTAGGACCAACAGGACCACAAGGTGTACAAGGAATACAAGGTATCCAAGGACCAACAGGGCCAACAGGGGTAGCTGGAGCAGTTGGAGCAACAGGAGAACAAGGGCCAATAGGACCAAGAGGAGCAACAGGAGCACAAGGTATCCAAGGTGAAAGAGGTTTACAAGGAGCAACAGGAGCACAAGGACCAATAGGGCCAACAGGACCACAAGGTGTCCAAGGTATACAAGGAATACAAGGTGAAAGAGGACCACAAGGAGCAACAGGTGCACAAGGTATTCAAGGAGTAACAGGAGCAACCGGAGCAACAGGACCACAAGGTGTACAAGGTATACAAGGTGTTCAAGGTGAAAGAGGACCACAAGGAGCAACAGGGCCACAAGGACCAATGGGACCAACCGGGGCAACTGGAGCAACAGGGCCATCAGGAACTATAAGTGATTATGGAGTAATATTTAGCGAACTTGGAAATAATCAAACTGTAGCTTATGGAAATAATGTAAGTTTTCAAGAAAATGAAATTACAGGTGAAAATATAAATCATGCTAAAAATAGTACTAATATAGAATTAGAAGGAAGTAAATCATATTTTGTTAAATATACAGTATCTTATTCAATTGATGATAGTTCTTGTGGATCATATGTGAATAGTAGAGATATTATTTTTGGTTTAACAAATATTAACAATGAGCTTGTTCCTGGTAGTAGGCATATAGCATCAATTTCAAGGGATGTAAATAATAATAGTATTTCACTTGGTGTAATAATAAGTCCAGATAATGACTATATTGTAAGATTAACTAATTTAACTCAAGACTTTAAGAGTGTTATAGTTAATGCAGCTACAATAACAATAGTTAGATTAGCATAAATAGCTTATTTATTTAGATAATATAGAATAAAATAGGACTATTAGCTTTAATGTTAGTAGTCCTTTGTTTTATGTAGCATAGATGACAGTTATTAGTTTAAGATTGTATAATTGGATTTTATAGTATGTATTATTTACTAAAAAATGTTATTAATATATATAGTTAAAAATCTCCCTCATGAATTATTATCATGAAAGAGATTTAATTATTAATTATCTATATTTTCACTATCAGGTGAATTAGTTTGATCTTGAGATGAGTCTGTATTTTCTTCTGTAGAGCTTGTACCTTCAGTAGAAGTTGTAGAGTCATCTGTATTTAAGTTATTATCAACTGGTGTAGTTGAATCTGTATTTTCAGATCCTTCTATAACTGGAGAATCAGCTTGTTCTGTAGAATTTTCATTATTTTCAGGCTCTTTTGTATCAGAATCAGTATTAAACAAACTAGTAAACCAACTCCATATTTTATTAAAGAAACCTTGAGCTTCTTCAGCAGTTGGTAACTTTATAGCGTCTTTATCAGTTGCATCAACTACAACATTATCGCCTAAAAGGTCATCATTAGTTGTTTCTAATATACCTAAATCTTTATCATTACTATTAAATAAACCACTAAACCAATCACCAATTCCAGTAAACCATTCTTTTATAGAATCAATTAAACCTGTTGGTACTTTTTCACCAATTTCATTAAGTTTTTCATTAACAACATCTTTAACACTATCTAAAGCATCTTTCATTTCCTTATAATCATAATCTTGTTCTGCAACCTTAGCCATTAGACTTTCTAATTGTTGTTGTTGATCAGGTGTTAAAGTGACATTGTAATTATTTGTAATATTATTTATTGTATCAGCTATTTGAATAGTGTCTTGAGTATCATTTTTAATTATTTCTGTTTTGATATCATTTATTACACCAGTAGCTTTATCTTGTCCAATATCTTTACCTAAATCACCAGTTATAACTAATTCTTCAGATGCAATTTCCTTTTTTGTTTCATCAAGTGGTTCTCCAGTAGCATCCTCAAAAGCTTTCATTATTCCAGTTAAAGCTCCAGTACCACTTACTCCACCAGATAATGGAGTCATTGCAATCACGTTTGCATCAGTAATTCCACATGTTGTGAGTGTACTTGCTATCATTGAAGATGTAACATAAGTCAAGTTTACAGTTTTGACATTAAGGCCATTACCTTTTGAAGTTGGTTGTACATATGCACAAGAATAAGTTCTTGTACCAAGTTGTGCCTCTGTAGCAACTCCCTCTAGATACTTCCTTTCCTCTTGATTATTTACTTCTAATATAACTACTTCATTTTCTTTTACTCCAAAGTAATCTAAAACTATTTGTTTTTGTTCAGCAGATAGGTTTGTCCCTAAAGTTACTACATTAGCACCATCAGCGTAGGCGGTACTTACATTTCCTAAAATAATTGCACCACATATAAGCAATGCTGAAATTCTTTTCTTTAATCCCATAATTATCTCCTTTTTTAAATAAATTATTTCAATAATGATGTAATAAAATTACCAAATGGAATTAGATAGTTAAAGCAGTATGTATTACCTATTTTATAAATTATATATGATTAGTTTATTAAAATCAAACGAACATTTTCTTAAAAATTTTTTGTATAATAATCTTCAATAAAATTAATATTAAAATAAATAAAATTAAATTAAAATAAATGAAAATAACATACAAATAATAAATAGATCAGAAAACCTTGAAATTTTAAATTACAACTTAAATATTTCGAGGTGGATAAATAAGAAAACTAATTAAATAGGAGGATGATATAATGTCCGATTTAAATAATTTTTTTAATGATTTTATGAATATTATACTAAGGATGAGTATATATGATGTTGTAGATATATCAATAGTAGCTTATATCTTCTATAAGGTATTTATGTTTATAAAGGATACTAGAGCGGAACAGGTTTTTAAAGGAATTGTAATATTATTATTGGCTACACAGATAAGTGATTTATTTAAATTACATACTCTTTATTGGATTTTAGTAAATGCTATTGAGGTTGGGGTTATAGCGGTATGTATTATATTCCAACCAGAGCTTAGAGCAGGATTTGAGTACATAGGTAGAGCTAATTTTAAGCTCTTTGAAAAGGGAAATAAAAATGAAGATGATGCACAACTTAATAAAATGATAGAAGAAATTGTTGAAACATTATATTCGCTTTCTAGACAGAAAATAGGGGCTCTTATAATAATGGAAAGGGAAACTAAAATATCAGATATAATAAATACAGGGACTACTATCGATGGTGATGTATCACGTCAATTATTAATAAATATATTTATACCAAATACTCCATTGCATGATGGGGCAGTGGTTATTAGAGATTTTAAGATAAAGGCAGCGGCATGTTTTTTACCTTTAAGTCAAAGTAAGGATTTAACAAAGGATTTAGGGACAAGACATAGAGCTGGGGTTGGTATTAGTGAAGTATCAGACTGTTTAACTTTAATTGTTTCTGAAGAGACAGGGGAGGTCTCAATTGCGAAATCTGGTAAATTATATAGAAATATTGCTAAGGAAAGAATGGCTAATATATTAAAAAATAATTTGAGAAAGAGTGCAACTGAGAAAAGTTTATTTAAAGGTGGTATATTCAAATGATAGAAATATTAAATAAGAATACCAAGATAAAGATAATATCTTTATTAAGTGCGATAGTTCTTTGGATGTATGTTATGGCTGTTGTAGACCCAGAGGATACAAAACTATTTGAAGAAATACCTATCACTATAACAAATATCCATGAAATAAACGATTTAGGGTTAGTTGTAGATCCAGATGAAGAATTAGTTGCATCTGTGTATGTTAAAGGAAACCTATCAGATTTACAAAAGATAACGGCTAATAATATAAATGTATATGGGACTGTTAATAATCCTATAGAGGGGCAAAATCAGCTTTATTTGAGAGCTAGCGCAAGCGACAAAGTATCTACGGACTTTAAGTCAGATACTATCGTTATAAACTTAGAAAAAAGTATAGAAAAAGAGCAAAAAATTAATGTTGAAATAACAGGAAAATATAAAGATGATGTCGATACCATTACATTAAGTGAGAAAAATGTAATGGTATCAGGACCGAGAAGTAGAGTAGAGTCTATAAAATATGTACAAGCTGTATTTAATGCAGATAAGAAATTATCTAAGACACAATCTACACAGCTAGAATTAAAAGCATTAGATGCTGATAGAAAAGAAGTAAATCATGTTACTTTAGCGTTTGATAAAGTAAGTGCAGAAGTATCATATCTACAACAAAAAGAAGTTAAAATAAATGTTGTTTTTAGAGGAAATAGTTCTAAATTAGTTGAAGGAGAAGATTTTACAATAACACCAAGTACAATACAAATAAAGGGAAAAAGTGAAGATTTAAAATCAATAGATTCAATTGATACAGAACCAATTAATGTTGATGAACTTACATCAAATAATAAAGTTATAGATTTGAAGATACCAAGTGGAATTAGTTCTGATAGAACAAGTATTACTATAAAATCTGCAAGTACTAATGAAGCAACTAGCAGCGTATTTACATACTCCGGTTCTGAATTGACTTTAGAAAATAATGCAGATAACAAAACACTTGAGGATTTTGATTTGCCAGAGACGATAAAAGTAACTGTAGAATACGATAGAGAAGCAGAAAAGATATCTAAATCAGATTTAAAATTATATCTTGATTTATCGGGCGGATTTAATTCTGGCAGCCAGTACAATATTAATCATAGCGGGGTTAATGTAAAAAGTATATCGATTGAACCTAGTTATGTAATGTCAAAATAAATATACTCTGAGATAATTGATAATATCAATAAAAATAGCTTATTTTATTATAAATAATAATTATTTAAATACCAGATAAATACAGAGAAGGCAATAGCTAAAATAGCTATTGTCTTTTTTGTATTTAAGTATTAAAATGAGTTTATGACAAATTTTAGGACGGCAAATTCATTATTTAACAATGCTGTAAATAATTAAGATTTTAAAATACATTGAAAATATATATGATAACTTGGAAATAAATGTTATAAACTTGTAAGAAATTTTTTTGACATTTACTGATATAATAATTATTAAGGTTTTCATTTTGGAAGGAGACTTTTTATGAGAAAATATTTTGGAACTGACGGAGTAAGAGGTGTAGCTAATAAAGAGCTTACTTGTGACTTAGCATATAAATTAGGTAGAGCAGGAGGATATGTTCTTACTAATAATGAATACAAAGTAAAAGTTGTAGTAGGTAAGGATACAAGACAATCAGGAGATATGTTAGAAGCAGCTTTAATTGCTGGTTTAATGTCTGTTGGTTGTGACGTAATTACTGTTGGTGTAATACCTACACCAGGTGTTGCATACCTAACTAGAAAATATGGTGCTGAGTGTGGAGTTGTAATATCTGCATCACATAACCCAATGGAAGACAACGGTATTAAATTCTTCAATAAAGATGGATTTAAACTAGATGATGAAATCGAGTTAAAGATAGAAGAATATATTGATAATATGGAAAAAATAGCTTATAATCCTATAGGGAATGAGGTTGGTGTTAGAATTCATAAACACACAGCAGCTCAAGACTATGTAGATTATTTAAAATCTATAGTAGATACTGACTTAACAGGATTAAAAGTAGTTTTAGATTGTGCAAATGGAGCAGCTTATAAAGTTGCACCAGAAGTTTTCAGAGAATTAGGAGCAGAAGTAATAGCTATGAATGTTACTCCTGATGGCGAAAACATAAATCACAAATGCGGTTCAACACATCCAGAAGGACTTCAAAAAGCAGTTGTAGAACACAATGCTGATTTAGGTCTTGCATATGATGGTGATGCTGATAGATTAATCGCAGTAGATGAGACAGGTACAATTGTAGATGGTGACCATATAATGATATTAGGAGCTGTTTACCTTAAAAAACAAAATAAACTAGCTAACGATACATTAGTTGTTACTACAATGAGTAATATAGGTCTTCATGTAGCAGCTAAAGAATATGGAATAGATTTATCTATTACAGATGTTGGAGACAGATATGTAATAGAAGAAATGAAAAAGAGTGGCCACAATCTAGGTGGAGAACAATCAGGACATATGATTTTCCTAGATTATAATACTACAGGAGATGGAACTTTAAGTTCATTAATCGTTTCTAAAATAGTAAAAGAAGATGGCAAAACTTTATCAGAACAATCGGCTTTAATGACAACATACCCACAAGTTTTAATAAATGTGGATGTTAGAAATGAAGTTAAAAATAAATTTATGGAAAATGACGAAATTAGAACTGAAATAGAAAAACTTGAAAAACTTATGGCTGGAACAGGTAGGGTTTTAATAAGACCATCTGGAACACAACCATTAGTAAGAGTTATGTTAGAGGGTAAAGATGAAGGTCAAATAAGAGAGTTAGCACAAGAGCTAGCAGATCTTATAAAAGCAAAATTATCTTAAGAACTAATTTAAAAGTAAATAAATTAAGGGTATAAAATCACATATAGCGTGGTTTTATGCCCGAATATATCTTAAGTTAATTGTAAATACTAGAATAAAACTAGTGTTTATCAAGCGCCAGAACTTAATTTTTTAAGTTGACGAGGTCAGAGTTAATCGAAATATCGGCGGATGCTCTGCGGTGTGCCACCATCGGAGGATTTCTACAAAGAATGGGAGTAATCCTATTAAACAAAAAGAAACCCATGTGGATTGACCCGAAATCTTAAAAATATATAAATTAAATATTTTTTAGGAGGACACAAATTATGTGTGGAATAGTAGGATACTTAGGTAATAGACAAGCGACAGACGTTTTAGTCGATGGGCTTTCAAAATTAGAATATAGAGGATATGACTCTGCAGGTGTTGCTGTAAACAATGGTAAAAATGAATTAGAAATAAGAAAATTCCAAGGTAGATTAGCAGTACTTGCTGAAGATTTAGAAAAAAATCCAATAAAAGGACATTTAGGAATAGGGCATACAAGATGGGCAACTCATGGTGTACCATCAGATGTAAACTCACATCCTCACTTTAATAAAGAAAAAACAATAGCAGTAGTTCACAATGGTATAATAGAAAACTACTTAGAATTAAAAGCTGAATTACAAGCTGAAGGATATGAATTCATATCTCAAACAGATACAGAAGTAGCAGCTCATATGGTTAGTAAATACTACGAAGGAAATCTTTTAGATGCAGTTTACAAAGCTACAGCTAGATTCAGAGGAGCTTATGCATTAGGTGTTATATGCACAGATAACGACCAAGAATTAGTAGCAGTAAGAAAAGACAGTCCATTAATAGTTGGATTAGGTGAAGGTGAAAACTTCATAGCATCTGATATACCTGCAGTATTAAAATATACAAGAAAAGTTTACTACTTAGAAAACGACGAATATGTTCACATATTAGGAGACAAAGTTCAAATATTAAACGAAAACAGGGAAGTAGTAGACAAAAAAGTAAACGAAATAAACTGGGACGTTGAAGCAGCATCTAAAGGTGGATACGACCATTTCATGATAAAAGAAATATATGAACAACCAGAAGCAATCAGCAACACTCTAATGAGAAGATTAGATGAAAATGGTGAAATAAAATTAGATGATATAGATATAACAAAAGAGCAATTAGACAAAATAAACAAAATATATATAGTTGCTTGTGGTACTGCTTATAATGCAGGACTTATAGGAAAACACGCTGTAGAAAGATTCTTAAAAGTACCAGTAATAACTGATATAGCTTCAGAATTCAGATATAGCGATCCATTTATAGACGAAAACACTTTAGTTATATTAGCAAGTCAATCTGGTGAAACTGCTGATACACTTTCAGTTTTAAGAGAATCTAAAGCTAAAGGTGCTACAGTATTATCAATAGCTAACGTTGTTGGTTCTTCAATAGCTAGAGAATCTGACTACACATTATACACTTGGGCTGGTCCAGAAATAGCAGTTGCTTCTACAAAAGCATACACTACTCAAATAGTAGCTTTCGTAATGATAGCATTAGACTTCGCATTAAAGAAAGGTACTATAACTAAAGAAGAGTACATGAACTATATAGAAGAATTAAAAGCTATACCAGAGCAAGTTACAGAAGTATTAAAATGTGAAGAACAAATAAAAGAAATATCAAAACAATTAGTAGACAAAAACGACATATTCTACTTAGGTAGAGGTCTTGACTACTCAACTGCAATGGAAGGTGCTTTAAAAATAAAAGAAATATCTTACACTCATGCTGAAGCATTTGCAGCTGGTGAATTAAAACATGGTACTATAGCATTAATAGAAGAAGGTGTTCCAGTAATAGTTTTAGCAACTCAACAACGCCTATTCGAAAAAATGTTATCTAACATGCAAGAAGTTAAAGCAAGAGGAGCTAACGTTATATCAATAACTGAAGAAACAAACAAAGAAGTAGAAAAATCTTCTGATGCAGTTATATACATCCCAGAAGTTGATAACATATTAGCTGGTATATTAAGTGTAATACCACTTCAATTATTAGCTTACTATGTTGCAAAAGAAAGAGGATGCGATATAGATAAACCAAGAAACTTAGCTAAATCAGTTACAGTTGAATAATTTGAATTTAATTTAAAAAATTAATATAAATACAATATAAAAAAATAATTTAACAACACATACACATTAGCTAGAAGGCCCATTTTACATAAGTAAAATGGGTCTTTGCTTTGGGAAGAAGTATTATCATTATTAGTTAAAAAATTTATAAAAAAGAAAAATTTTATTTTTTGTGTATATAATTTTTTTTATTGACCATAATATAAATGTATTCCTCATAATATTCCCCCAATATTATAAATACATTAAAAAAGTGCAACTTCGGTTGCACTTTTGTTTTGTGTAAAAATATCTCTTATTAAAATAATTAAAAGACATATTAAGTATCGATTAATAAGATAGATGTAAAAATTATACATATCAAATAATCGAATAAATGCTAGTATAAGCGAGAAAAAATACTTATATGATTAAAACATTGATAAAAGCTGAAATATACGAAAATAAAGCCTTAACAACTATTAATAGAAATAATAAATATTTAATAAAAATCTAGATTTAATTACTAATAATCTTAAGTTAAAATAATTACGTTTAAAAACAATAAATCTGTAGATACTTTAAGTAAAGATAAATTAGAGGGGGACTTTAAAATGAAATTATTTAAAGCAATGATATGTTTCTTTGTACTTATCTTATCTTTATTTGGAGCAATTACAATTTATGGACAACAAAATCAAACACAATGGATAGATAAATTCATAGAAAGTTTTGAGATGACTGAATCTAATTTCAAATTTTATAACATAAAATCTAGCATAATAATAGAAAAAGAAATGGACAGGAATCAACTAAAAGACATTTGCACAGAAATTGCAAAAAATTTAGGTGATGGTCATGGTGAGTTAAGCTCAAAAATGCAAAAAGGTGAAATATATGTAAATTATGATGACGAAGATAAAGGAATTTCAATAGTTGGAGTCAAAAAAAATTCAAAAGAATTCTATATAATAGTTGACATATTAAATAATAAAGTATATAAAAATATAGAGAATGTTTATGTTAAGTTAGAAAATGAACTAAACAAATATTCAGATAAAGTAAATATTAATATTTGTATAGCAGGAGAATATACAAATAAATTAAATAACGCTAAAATTAGTGCTATTTTGGAGAAAATATTATATAATATGTATGCTGAAAAAATTGATGATATAGAGGAAGAAAACTTTTTATCAGTAAATGCATATAGTAAATTATTAAAAGAAAATAACTTAAAATATTTAGATAGAGAAATGAATTTGAATATAGGAATTAGGTATAGCGAAGATGATGATAGAACGACAATATATATGGCTACACCTATAATAAAAATAGATTATTAGATTGAGGAGAGACATATTTATGGCTAAAATAATTGTGAAGAAAAGTAACCCACTTAAAGGTAATGTTAGAATAGATGGAGCAAAAAATGCAGTATTACCTATAATAGCGGCAACACTATTAGTAAAAGGTAAATCAGTTTTACACGAAGTACCAGATTTAACAGATGTACACGTTATATCAGACTTAATAAGACACCTTGGTGCGGAAGTTGAATACAAAGACAAAACTTTAACAGTAGACGCAAGTAACTTAACTACTTGTGAAGCGCCATATGAATTAGTAAGAAAAATGAGAGCTTCATTCTTCGTAATGGGACCATTACTTGCTAGATTTAACCAAACAAAAATATCAATGCCAGGTGGATGTTCAATAGGAACAAGACCAATAGACCTACACTTAAAAGGATTTAAAGCTTTAGGTGCAGATATAATAATGGATCACGGATTTGTAGAAGCTAAAGCAGATAAATTAGTTGGATCTAAATTATACTTAGATTTCCCATCTGTTGGAGCAACTGAAAATATAATGATGGCTGCAGTACTTGCAGAAGGAACTACTATAATCGAAAATGCAGCAGAAGAACCAGAGATAGTAGACTTAGCTAACTTCCTAAACGAAATGGGAGCAGATGTTAAAGGTGCAGGTACAAACACTATAAGAATAAAAGGTGTTAAAGAATTAAAAGGAACTGAACATGATGTTATACCAGACAGAATAGAAGCTGCAACTTACATGGTTGCTGCAGCTATGACAAAAGGTGATATAACAGTTGAAAATGTATTAGTTGAACACTTAAAACCAGTAACTGCTAAATTAATAGAAGCAGGTTGCGAAGTTGTAGAAATGGACAATTCAATAAGAGTAGTTGGACCAGAAAAATTAAAAGCAGTAGATGTTAAAACTTTACCACATCCAGGATTCCCTACAGATGTTCAAGCACAAATAATGGCTATGCTTACAGTTGCTAGAGGAACTGGTGTTGTAATAGAAACAGTATTTGAAAATAGATTTATGCACGTTGCAGAATTCAACAGAATGGGTGCAGACATAAAAATAGAAGGAAGAACAGCTGTAGTTAAAGGTGTTGACCAACTTTACGGAGCTAATGTAAATGCAACTGACTTAAGAGCAGGAGCTGCACTTATATTATGTGGACTTATAGCTGAAGGAGAAACTCAAATAGGTGAAATATATCACATACAAAGAGGATATGTTGATATAGACAAGAAAATAAGATCTTTAGGTGGTAATATAGAAATAGTAGAAGACTAATTCTAATTACTAGCTATATGAATTTTAATATTTACTTATATGTGGTTATCGACATTTATTAGTAAAGTAAGACATTTTAGATAGGAATAAATAATTGGGTTTTTTCATATATTTATGCATATAGAAATCTATGGAGGCATTAATTATATGAAAAAACCTATAATATTTTTGATAGGGACAATGATTTTTTGTATATTGCTCCCTGTTTTAATTAGTGTGCTCTTTTATGGAAAAAATGAAGTGGCTAGTTCTGAAATTGCTAAAAAAATAACGCAAAAATCAGAACAGAAAAAAGATACCTATGAAACTGTAGATTCTAAAAGTCCAACCATAACTGTATATCATTGTAGTAAAAATACTATAGAGAAAATGGACATAGAAACATTTCTATATGGAGTTGTCGCATCAGAAATGTCATCAGACTTCTCTGAAGAGGCTTTAAAGGCTCAGGCAATAGCTGCAAGGACTTATATTATCTACAAAATGGAAAATAACATGACACAAGGCCATAATGGGGCGGACATATGCACTAATTCAAATCACTGTCAAGCATATGCATCTTATGACGAGTTAAAAAACAAAAAGGGTGATGAATGGATGAAAAATTCATATCCTAAGATAAAACAAGCAGTAGATGATACAAAAGGTCATATATTAACATATGATGATAAGGCAATACTACCACTATATTTCTCAACATCAGGTGGTAAGACAGAAAACAGTGAAGAAGTATTTTCAGAACAATACCCATACTTAAAATCAGTGAGCAGTCCTTATGAAGAACAATCACCGAAATACTATACTGAAACAAAAATAAATAAAAACGACTTTGTAAACTTATTGAAAAAGAATTATTCAAGTATTTCTATATCTATTGAAAATTTGGATAAAGTAGTGAAGATATTAGACAGAACTGCTGCTGGCTCAGTAAATAATATTCAAGTTGGAAACAAAAAGATTACGGGTAGAAATATGCGTACTATTTTTGGTTTAAATTCTTCTAACTTTGACATAGGATTTAATAAAGATACAGTTATATTCAAAGTAAGAGGTTATGGTCATGGAGTAGGTATGAGCCAATGGGGTGCTGAAGGTATGGCACAAAAAAATTATAAATACGACGAGATACTACTACATTACTACACAGACACAAAAATAAAAGATATATATTAGAATATAATTTTATAATGAATATCTAAGGAATATGGTTTATAATAGATATCTAATATAAAATCATATAAAACAAGTAAACAAAATATATAGAATTATACATGGATAAATATATAA
>OLPD01000866.1_pt1 | contig 18522 bp, 22 predicted proteins | sample 1672111 | NCBI WGS metagenome assembly OLPD01 (sample SAMEA3136646, study PRJEB25190) | human gut metagenome
TTTGGACATAATAAGACTCCCCTTATAGTTTCTAGTGAAAATTTTTATTTTTTCATTGTCCACTTGACAGGGAGCTATTCAATAGGCTAGCAGGATTTTTAGTTGTTCATTAGACTCTGGTAATTTTCACTTCAAAAATAGTCCCCTTCGGCTGATTGTCCTTGACAATTATTGTTCCTTTAAGTGCAAGAACAATCTGTTGTGCCAAAGATAAGCCCAACCCAAAACCACCTTTTTGTCTAGTTCTAGCTTTGTCTACTCGGTAGAAACGATCAAAGATTTTTTTCTTATCTTCATCTGCAATACCAGGGCCATTGTCTGCCACTGTAATATAAAGATGACGATCATTAGTACGAACGGTGAGGTCACCTGGCCATCATCTTCTGTATATTTGATAGCATTATCAAATAAAATTGTCATGAGCTGCTTCAATAGAGTCTTATCAGTTTTGATTGAGCGCCCAACCTGATTTTGAGCAGTAAACCCCTTTTCATTTTCTTCAGCAATCGTAGCATAATTGGTAAAGACTTTATCAAAGAAAGAAGAATCTAGAGTTTCAATTTCTGGTTTAATACCATCATCACGACGAGTCAAATTCAAGAGATTGGTCGTCAAAAGACGCATATTTCGGACTTCATCTAGACTATAAGCAATGTTCTCTGAATTGTCTAAAATTGTAGACTCTGGCTTGCGGAAAAGAGACTCTAGGCGGTTTTGAATTACAGCAAGTGGCGTACGCAACTCGTGGCTAGCATTCTCAACAAATGTCTTCTGCTTCTCAAGACTTTCCTGTATAGGCCGTCTTGACCATTTTGCCAAATACAAACTAGCCGCGATAGATAGTAGCCAAAAAACTCATCATAATGACAATTAGTTTTACATAACGTTCAGTGGCTTCTTCTAATTGCGTCGTATTGATTGCAATAACAACGTACTTAGCATCAGGATAGAAACTATTATCTATTTTTTCAGTAATCAAGCGATAATTTTCCGTTTGATCAAAATAGTTCTGAGCACTTCCCTTACTAATAACATCAATAGTATTTTTATCTATTGGTAAATTAGATAAGCTAGAAAATTTGTCGACAACGTTTAGGAGCTTCCCATTCTTATCAATAACTAACACACTAGTATTAGCTGCTACAGTCAAATCATGAGGAGCATCTTCGATTTTTGATTTGGTCTTTTTAGATTTTGTCTTATAAACACTCGAATTAGGTATTTTGTCTAGCGATATGCTTTGCTATCATACTCCTGATAGATAGTTGCCGTATTATTTTGATCTACATCAGAAGTCAGAAAAAATTCGCATTTTAGCATTTCCATTTCCAAATAAGAATTGGTCTTAGTTACTGCTGCTTTCAGACTAGAGTCAACATTGGAATAAACTCCATAGCTGAGAATCTGCAATATCATAACAGTCATGATAAGGAAAATACCAGAAAAAGTTGCAAAGAAATGGATGAAGGACTTAAAGCCGTCTGACTTGATTCTCCTGAAAAGATAATTGAAAAATTTAGTCAGCATTCTTCAAAATATACCCCACACTTCTTAAGGTTTGTAGGTTGGTAGCAAAATCAGTCCCCCTAAATTTCTTACGAATTTTCGAAACATAAACTTCAACAACAGAGACATTGGTATCACTATCAAATCCCCAAAGACGATCAAAGATTTGTGACTTGGGCAAAATAACGTTTTGATTTTGTAGGAAGTAGACTAATAAATCAAATTCTTTACCAAGAAGTTCTACTTCTTTATCACCCACATAAGTTGAATTTGTAGAAAGGTTGACACAAACATCTCCAAAAGAAAAAGTATTTTGATCAAATTTACCAGAACGTTTCAAAAGTGCCTGAATACGCATCTTCAATTCTTCTAAATAGAAAGGCTTGGTTAGATAATCATCAGCTCCGAGTTCGAAGCCATGCCCCTTATCGTCTAGACTTTCCTTAGCAGTCATGATAAGAACAGGAGTCGTTATTCCTTGTTCACGCAATTCTTTAAGAACTGTAAAACCATCTTTTTCAGGTAACATTAAGTCCAAAAGAATCAAATCATAAACACCACTTTCAGCTTCGTAAAGACATTCATCTTCATCAAATACTTACATCACATCCGCAAAGTCATCTAAAAAATCAAAAACTGAGTTCGACAAACTCAAATCATCTTCTACTAGTAAAATTTTAATCATAGTTATCCCTCTTGCTAGGTGTAAAACCTAGTCATAGATCTCTCTAAATCATCCTATTATATCGAAAATACACCTAATCTTCTAGTGCATTAATTTCTTTTATTTAAACTCAGTTTACCTTATTTTCCTTAAGAATGGAGCAAAAAACAGCACCTATAGGCACTGCTTTAAAGAAATATTCGTTATTAGAACAAACCAACTGCTGTTCCATCTTCAGTAACATCCATCTTGAGGGCCGCTGGGGCTTTTGGAAGACCTGGCATGGTCATAACATCACCTGTGAGAGCCACGATGAATCCAGCACCTGTTTTAGGAACAAACTCACGAATAGTGATATCAAAACCTTCTGGTGCTCCAAGCAAGAATTGGTTATCTGAGAAACTATATTGTGTTTTAGCCATACATACTGGCAATTTATCCCAACCAAATTCTGCAAACTGTTTGAGTTGATTTTTAGCTTTTTTCTCGAAGACAACTGATTTACCACCATAGATTTCAGTAACAATCTTAGTAATCTTTTCTTCCAAGCTATCATCATCCGAATAGAGACGTTTGTAATCAGCATTGCCATTTTCAACAACATCCACTACTGTATTAGCAAGGTCAATACCACCATCAGCACCATTAGCCCAAACGCTAGCCAATTCAACAGGAACCTTGATTTCTGAACAAAGTTCTTTAAGAGCTGCGATTTCAGCTTCTGTGTCAGCAACAAATTCGTTAATGGCAACAACCGCTGGAATACCAAATTTACGTATATTTTCTACATGACGTTTTAAGTTTGAAAAGCCATCGCGAACGGCTTGAACATTTTCCTCAGAAAGGTCAGTTTTAGCGACACCACCATGCATCTTAAGAGCACGAAGTGTAGCAACAATAACGACAGCATCTGGAGTTGTTGGTAGGTTTGGAGTTTTAATATCAAGGAATTTTTCAGCACCAAGGTCTGCACCGAAACCTGCTTCAGTGACCGTGTAGTCTGCCAAGCGAAGTGCTGTAGATGTAGCTAGAACTGAGTTACATCCGTGAGCGATGTTGGCAAATGGACCACCATGTACCAAGGCTGGTGTGCCATAAATTGTCTGTACCAAGTTAGGTTTGATGGCATCTTTTAGAATAAGTGTAAGCGCACCTTCGATTTCAAGATCACGTACATAAACAGGTGTACGGTCATAACGGTAAGCAACGACAATGTTAGCTAAGCGTTCTTTAAGGTCATTGATATCAGTAGCCAAGCAAAGAATTGCCATGATTTCAGAGGCTACGGTAATATCAAAACCATCTTCACGTGGGATACCATTGAGTGGGCCACCAAGACCAACTGTCACATGACGAAGAGCACGGTCATTAAGGTCAACGACACGTTTCCAAATAATACGACGTTGATCAATACCTAGGGCGTTTCCTTGATGAATATGATTGTCAAGAAGGGCTGACAAGGCATTATTCGCTGTAGTAATAGCGTGCATATCACCTGTGAAGTGGAGATTGATATCCTCCATTGGAAGAACTTGAGCGTAACCACCACCTGCAGCACCACCTTTAATCCCCATAACAGGACCAAGAGATGGTTCACGAAGGGCAATCATTGTTTTCTTACCAATTTTGTTAAGAGCGTCTGCAAGACCAATTGATATGGTTGATTTACCTTCACCTGCTGGTGTTGGATTGATGGCTGTTACCAAAATCAATTTTCCTGGTTTGTCGTCTTTGACTTCATTGATTTTATCAAATGACAATTTTGCCTTATATTTTCCGTAGAGTTCCAAATCGTCAAAGCCGATTCCAACTTTTTCAACTACTTCTGTGATTGGTTTTAATTCTACACTTTGGGCAATTTCAATATCTGTTTTCATGAGATACTCCTCTATATATTTCTATGTACTATTATAACAAAGATTAATAAAAAACGCACTATTTTTTATAAATTGATTTCAAATGTTCGGTTTTTATTTAGCTATAAAAAGTTATAACTTTATTTTATAGGGGCACGTCTCAAAAACACTTACTATTATTTACTAAAATCTAAATTTTTAGTACAATACTACTATGAAAATTTTGATTACATCAGGTGGTACCACTGAAAAGATTGATGATGTCCGTGGAATCACAAATCATTCAACAGGTTATCTGGGTAAGGAAATCGCTGAACTTTTCTTGGCTAAGGGTCACCAAGTTACCTTAGTAACTGTAAAGACTGCGGTTAAACCTGAACCAAAAGAAAATCTAAAGATTACAGAAATTACCAACGTAGACAGTCTCCTAAAAAGTATGGAGCCACTTGTCAAGGAGCATGATGTCCTCATCCATAGTATGGCTATCTCTGACTATACTCCAATTTATATGACGGATTTCACTGAGTTGGAAGATACGGAAAACCCCAGCCAACTCTTACATAAGTCTAACACTGAGAGCAAGATATCTTCGGCTTCGGATTATCAGGTTCTTTTCCTTAAAAAGACACCAAAGATTATTAGCCTGGTTAAACAATGGAATCCCAATATTCAGTTGGTTGGCTTCAAACTTCTCGCAAATGTCAGCAAAGAGGATCTTTTCAAGGCTGCTCGTGCTAGTCTTAAACGTAATCAAGCAAACATTATTGTGGCAAATGATTTGGGTGAGATTACTCCAAATCAACATATTGCTTATCTAGTTGACGAAAAGGGTGAAGAGATGGTTACAACTAAGTCTGCAATTGCTCAAGCCTTATATGAAAGGATATGCTATGACTAAACGTATCATACTTGCTGTTTCTGGCTCAATTTCCGCCTATAAGTCAGCAGATCTGACAAGCAAACTAAAGAAAGAGGGATATGATATCCACGTCATTATGACTGAGTCTGCTCAATCCTTTATTACGCCTCTAACTCTTCAAGTTCTTTCTAAGAATCCAGTTCACTCCGATGTTATGGAAGAAAAATTGGCTGAACGTATTAATCATATTGACTTAGCTAAGAAAACTGATCTCTTTATTGTTGCTCCAGCTTCAGCAAATACGATTGCCAAATTAGCACACGGCATGGCTGATAACATGCTAACTGCGACGGCTTTAGCTTTGCCAAGCACCACTCCAAAACTAATTGCACCAGCAATGAATACGAAAATGTATGAAAATCCATTGACTAAGAAGAACTTAAAGATCTTGCAAGAAGTTGGCTACCAAGAAATTCTTCCAAAATCTGGTTTACTTGCATGCGGAGATACAGGTCGTGGCGCTCTAGCTGATATTTCTGTCATTATTGAGTCAATAGATAATGCTCTAACAAAATAGTCTTGTTGGCAAGAAAAGAAGTTTATGATGAATAAAAAAAATAAAGCAAACCAAACGGCACAATTGGCTCTATTAATAGCCACAATGGTCGTTATTGAGGTACTCAGTCAAACTATCTTTGCTGCTTTTGCACTTCCAATCAAACCAACCCTAACTCATATCCCAGTCATTATTGCTAGTATCGTCTATGGTCCTAAAATTGGTGCATATTTAGGCGGTTTTATGGGGATTATGAGTATTGTTCGTAACACTATCGTCTATACAGTAGGCAGTTATCTCTTCAGTCCTTTTGTGGAAGGAGGAACTTGGGCATCTGCTGTCATTGCAATTGTTCCTCGTATTTTAATCGGTATTTTTCCTTACTTTATCTACAAGTTACTTCAAAATCGCCTAGGCTTGACGCTGTCTGGTGTTTTAGGTGCTTTTACAAATACATTTTTCGTGCTTCTAGGTATCTACTTCCTAATCCCTAATTTCTACTCAGCAGGTGGAAAAACTCTAATGGCAACTATTTTCACTATAAACTCTGTTGCTGAAATGGTTATTGCTGGCCTATTAACGCTTAGTATCACACCTATGCTACTTCGATTGAAAAAATAAAGAAAAAACATGGTAATTAGCATGATTTTTTTCCTTTAGTTGTGATATAATGTAAGCGTTTAAAAATATAAAGGAGATTGATATGTCTTACACTGAAAATTATCAAAAATGGCTCGATTTTGCTGAATTGCCTGCTTATCTTCGTGATGAGTTGGTTTCTATGGATGAAAAAACTAAAGAAGATGCCTTCTATACTAATCTTGAATTCGGTACAGCTGGTATGCGTGGTTTAATTGGCGCTGGTACCAACCGTATTAACATTTATGTTGTTCGTCAAGCAACCGAAGGTTTGGCGCAATTGATCGACTCAAAAGGTGAGGAAGCTAAAAAACGTGGTGTTGCTATCGCTTATGACAGCCGTCATTTCTCTCCTGAGTTTGCTTTTGAATCTGCGCAAGTTTTAGCAGCTCATGGTATTAAATCTTATGTGTTCGAGAGTCTTCGTCCAACTCCTGAATTATCATTCGCAGTACGTCATCTCCACACATTTGCTGGTATCATGATAACGGCTAGCCACAACCCAGCTCCATTTAACGGATACAAAGTTTATGGTGAAGACGGTGGACAAATGCCACCCGCTGATGCCGATGCATTGACAGATTACATCCGTGCTATCGATAATCCTTTCACTGTCAAATTAGCTGACCTCGAAGACAGCAAGGCTAGCGGTCTCATCGAAATCATCGGTGAAAATGTTGATGCTGAATACCTAAAAGAAGTTAAAGACGTTAACATCAACCAGGACTTGATTAATGAGTATGGTCGTGACATGAAGATTGTATACACTTCACTTCATGGTACTGGTGAAATGTTGGTTCGCCGTGCCCTTGCTCAAGCTGGGTTTGATGCTGTTCAAGTCGTTGAAGCTCAAGCGGTTCCTCATACTGACTTCTTAACTGTTAAATCTCCTAACCCAGAAAACCAAGATGCCTTTGCTCTTGCTGAAGAACTCGGTCGTAATGTAGATGCCGACGTATTGGTTGCAACTGACCCTGACGCGGACCGTCTTGGCGTTGAAATCCGCCAACCAGATGGTTCATACCTCAACCTTTCTGGTAACCAAATTGGTGCTATCATCGCCAAATATATCCTTGAAGCTCACAAAACAGCTGGTACTCTCCCTGCTAATGCTGCCCTTTGTAAATCAATCGTATCAACTGAATTAGTTACTAAGATTGCAGAAAGCTACGGTGCAACAATGTTTAATGTCTTGACTGGCTTCAAATTTATCGGTGAAAAGATTCATGAATTTGAAACACAACACAATTACACTTACATGTTTGGTTTTGAAGAAAGCTTCGGTTACCTCATCAAACCATTTGTACGCGATAAAGACGCTATCCAAGCCGTTCTTATCGTTGCAGAAATTGCTGCATACTACCGTTCACGTGGTATGACATTGGCAGATGGTATCGAAGAAATCTACAAACAATATGGTTACTTCTCAGAAAAGACAATTTCAGTTACGCTTTCAGGTGTTGATGGTGCTGCAGAAATCAAGAAAATCATGGACAAATTCCGTCGCAATGCTCCTAAACAATTCAACAACACTGATATTGCTAAAACAGAAGACTTCTTGGAACAAACAGCTACTACTGCTGACGGCGTAGAAAAATTGACAACTCCTCCAAGTAACGTTTTGAAATACATCTTGGCTGATGATTCATGGTTTGCCGTTCGTCCTTCAGGTACAGAACCAAAAATCAAATTTTACATTGCAACAGTTGGAGAAACTGAAGCGGATGCTAAAGAAAAAATTGCTAACATCGAAGCAGAAATCAATGCTTTTGTAGGTGAATAGTACTTTTGACTTAGAGCTAAGCTCTAGGTCTTTTTTGATACATGATAATAATGCCCTATATAAGTAATTACAATCTTTCGCTGCTACACCAAGAAACCACCTATAGATTAAATATATAGGTGGTTTTTCTATTATTCAATTACAGTGCGCCGACTTGTGAATGATGCTTAAACAAGGAGTGAGTAGCTTCGTAAATATGACGTGCAGTCTCTGCATTATTCATCGTATAAAGGTGAACTCCAGCAACGTCTTGCGTAACCAAATCCACGATTTGGTCAACAGCATAAGCTAGACCGGCAGCTCTCAGAGATTCAGGATCATGCTCATACTTATCCAAAATAGCACGGAATTTACGTGGCAAATGGATATTTTCACACGTCTTAAGTAAACGTAGGGCTTGGTTACGATTCAAAATAGGCATAATACCAGCATAGATAGGCACATCAATGCCAGCAAGAGTACATTTATCTTGGAAATCGTAGAAGCGTTCATTATCAAAGAAGAGTTGGGTTACAAGACTTGAACAACCTGCATCTACTTTCTTCTTAAGATTTTGAATATCAGAGATTTGATTTGGTGAATCAGGATGACCTTCAGGATAACAAGCACCAATGATATCAAAGTTAGGAGCTTCTGCCTTGATAAACTCAATCAAATCAGTTGCATATCTGAAGTCTTTTAAAGGTTCGACCCCAGGAATGATGTCGCCACGAAGTGCCAGGATACGATTTACTCCAACAGCATCTAATTCTCGCAAAGTATCAGCTACCTTTTCTTTGCTCAAATAGATTGCTGGAAGGTGAGCAATAGTAGGAATAGCCAGGTCATTTTGAATATGGTCTGCCAAAGGAACCGTTGTCTCTTTGATATTATATTTGTTATTACTAGCTGTTACACTGATAAAATGGGGTGCCGATCCTTTCATGTCATCAAGGGCAAGCAAGATTTTCTCATTGCCTACGGCTGGATTAGGTGGAAAGACTTCAAAAGAGAGGGATGGTGTTTGGCTTGTCATAAGTTTTACCTTCTTCGTTTTAGATTTTTGTTGAGACAAAAGCATTTTTATTAGTGTCAAGTAAACTCGTAGGAATTATTGATCACATTTTGCATCTAGCTTGATTACAAAAATCTTTAGAAAATTATTCACTATTGAAAACCTTCTACATATAGGAAAGAAGCTTTTCAAGGTATTATAACTTCTACTTACAAGTTTTTGCGAGCCGCTTTTGCTGCTTCTAGAAGCTTGGTTAAGCTTTCTTTAGTTTCTTTAATACCACGAGTCTTCAAACCACAGTCAGGGTTGATCCATACTTTACTACTTGGAACTTTAGCCAAGATCGCTTCGATAGTGTGGTCAATTTCACCGTCTTGTGGGACACGAGGTGAGTGGATATCATAAACTCCAGGTCCAACTTCTGTTTGGAAGTTTTGTGCTTTAAGTTCATCCAAAATTTCAAGGTTTGAACGACTAGCTTCAAAAGAGATAACATCTGCATCCAAGTTGTCGATAGCTGGAATGATATCTGTAAATTCTGAGTAACACATGTGTGTGTGGATTTGTGTGTCTGGTGCTACTGTTGAGTGTACCAAACGGAAGGCTGGAATAGCCCAGTCAAGGTAGTCTTCGTACCAGTCACTACGACGGAGTGGCAATTTTTCACGAAGAGCAGCCTCATCGATTTGGATAATCTTAATGCCTGCAGCTTCGAGGTCAAGCACTTCATCCTTGATAGCAAGAGCGATTTGAAGAGTTGAATCTTTAATAGAGATATCTTCACGTGGGAATGACCAATTGAGGATTGTAACTGGCCCAGTCAACATACCTTTAACAGGCTTGTCAGTACGGCTTTGTGCGTAGCTAGACCATTTTACAGTGATTGGATTAAGACGAGTAACATCACCCCAGATGATTGGTGGTTTCACCCCACGCATACCATATGATTGCACCCAACCATTTTTAGAGAAGAGGTACCCAGACAAGTTTTGACCGAAGTACTCAACCATGTCATTACGTTCAAACTCACCATGTACAAGGACGTCAAAGCCAACTTCTTCTTGCCATTTAATCCATTCATCTATAATTTCAGCAAGAAAGGCATCATATTCTTCCTGAGACAATTCATTCTTACGGAAAGCCAAACGTTTGGCACGAACTTCCTTAGTTTGAGGGAATGAACCGATAGTTGTTGTCGGAAGCAATGGAAGTTTGAAGGCATCCTTTTGAATGGCTTCACGTTCTGCGAAAGCCGGTAAACGTGTGTAATCTGCTTCTGTCAAACCTGCAATACGAGCACGAAGTTCAGCATTTGCACCAACACGTTCAATAGCAAAGAGCTCTTTGTTAGCAGCAAGTGATTCAGCACCTTGACCATTACGGATAGCATCCAAATCACGAAGTTCATCTAATTTTTCAACGGCAAAAGCAAAGTGGTTCAAGATTGCTGGTTCAAATTCTTCATTAGCAGTCGTAAATGGCACATGAAGAAGTGAGCATGAGCTTGTCAATACGATTTTTTCAGCTGGAATTTGTTCAAGAACAGCCAAGCTCTTTTCGTAGTTGTTGCGCCAGATGTTTTTACCATTGACAATACCTGCATAGAGAGTCTTGTCAGCTGGGAATCCACCTTTGACAAGTTCAAGCGTCTTCTTACCTTCGACAAAGTCAAGACCGATAGCATCTACTGGCAAGTTTACAAGATCATTGTATACATCACGAACATCACCAAAGTAAGTTTGAATCAAGACCTCAAGGCCTTTCTTGTCAGCCAAGATTTTATTGTACAGATTCAAGAAGAGTGCTTTTTCGTCAGCAGTCAAATCTTTAACAAGTGCTGGTTCATCAAGTTGGATACGAGTAGCACCAAGTTCAGCCAATTTTGCAAAGACATCTTGGTAGGCAGCAATAAAGCTATCGACGAAGTCTTCTGCTTTCACACCATCTTCGAAATCAGACAATTGAAGGAAAGTGAATGGTCCGACCACAACTGGGCGAGTATCCAGACCCAAGTCTTTGGCTTCTTGGTACTCATCAAAAATCTTGTGACCAGCCAATTTTACTGCTGTTGTTTTTTCAAATTTTGGAACGATGTAATGGTAGTTGGTGTTGAACCATTTCTTCATTGGAAGAGCACGCACATCCCCCTTTTCACCTTGGTAACCACGTGCCAAAGCAAAGTATTGTTCCAATTCAGTCAAATCCAAGTTTTTCACAGACTCAGGAACTACGTTGAAAAGGAAGGCCGCATCAAGGAAGTTATCGTAATGAGAAAAGTCATTTGAAGGAATTTCAGTAATACCTTTTTCTTTAACAATATTCCAGTGTTTTGCACGCAAATCTTTAGCAGCCGCTAAAAGTTCGTCTGCAGTAATTTCATTTCTAAAATATTTTTCTGTAGTAAATTTTAATTCTCGGAATTCACCCAAACGTGGGAAACCAATGATAGTAGTTGACATCTTGTGTCCTCCTCTTTGTTGTTGATTTAATCTTACCAAAGAAATAAATATCTGTATAATTGTTATCAGTTTTCAATATATATAGTTTTAAACTATATCCTATAAAATAAAGGATTTCTGGTCTCGTTGTCTTATTTTTAATTAGATATTTGTATAGCTAATAACTATATAGGGAAATGATAAGGTCATTTTTATCAAAAAAACCTCTAGACTTTTGTCTAGAGATATATCTTACTTTTTCTTCTTTAATATTTAGTAATCAACTCATCTATGTTCACTATTGCGTAGTAAAGTCATAAAATAAGGCGTTTTAATCAAAACTAAATCTTAAACTCGTTCTTGAAGCCAAGAAGACGTATAGGACATGTTCTCACTGTTATAGCTATTCCAAATAAAATAGCCCAAAATCACCAAGACCACTAGGAAACATATTCCCAATACTGCTAACCAAATGATTTGCTTCTTTAAACTATCATACTCACTCATATAGCCATTATGAAGTTTTATAAGCTCGTCTCTCTTTTTATTGCTTGACTCTTTTGCAATGGCAATCTCAAGCTCGTACATTTGATGTTTCCAAGAATTCCGCTTGGAAGTCACTTTTTTCAATTTTTTATTTGAAAGACTACTGTTCCCTTTCTCAAATTTATTTTTTTTAGTCATATTTCCCTCTAAAATCCTTTAATTTTAAAAAATGTTTGTAAAAACCCCGTTGTTATGGGCTTTTTCTTTGTTTTAAAAGACTGTTTCAGCAATTTGCTTTCCTTTTTGCTTACTTTTATATGGATTTTAGAGCCACTTCATAGAATGAGACGGCTTTTTTAGCGTTCTCTTTTGATAAGTGACTGTATATGTCCATAGTCATTGAAAGTTTAGAATGTCCTAGACGGTGTTGCAACTCCTTATAAGGAATACCCGAATTAAGAAGTAAACTAGCATGAGTATGTCGAAAACCGTGGAAACCTATGTTAGTTACCCCAGCGCGTTTAAAGTGTGTTCCTAATCGACTTTGCAAGGTACGGCTATTAGGATATTCATGTATAAAGTCCGAGAATACCACTGTTTCAGTCCTACCTAGTTTCCAAGCTTCTTGAGTTTGCTTGTGTTGGTATCTTTTCATCATGGTTACGGTTTGCTTATCTATGTCTATATCTCGGTAACCAGATTTTGATTTTGGACTGTTTAACTTCATTTCATAGTTTAAAGTCTTGGTTATATGGACAACCGAGTTATCAAGGTCAATATCAGACCATGAGAGAGCCAAAGCCTCGTTAATACGGCAACCAGTGGCAAGTAGGAACTTGTATAGCGTGATGTCATAATAATTTTTATATTTAGAGTTGTCTAAACTATCAAGGTAGGTAAGAAATTGTTTTAGCTCGTCATTGTTGAAATGCTTAACTTTGGCTTTCTTATCCTTTTGAGTGTTTCGAGGTAAAACAACATTATTAGCTGGGTTAGTGGGGATAACTTGTAAAACTACCCCATACTGTAAAATACGCTTATTAAGGGCGTGAATTTTGTCGTAATGCAGATAAGCGCCAGCCTCACCAGTATTTGTACTGTTTGCCAGCTTATTCATAGTGGACTGAATGAGTGGGGTTGTCAGCTTATCCAGTTTAAACTCACCAAACAACGGTAAAACATGGTTATTTAAGAGCCCTTTTTGTGCCCTCTTTGTGTTAGCTTTAACTGTATTTTTATAGCTATCCCACCATGAAATAGCTAATTCCTCGTATGTTTCTATCGCTACTTCTTTGTAACGTGTTGAGCCATTGGCTTTAAAATCAAATTGCGCTTGTTGGGCTTTGGTCTTGAGTTCTTTCTTTGTCCTAGCGGTTACTTTGGTTGTAACTTTCTTTCCAGTGATTACATCAACACCAAGATATATATTAGCACGATAGACGGTTGAGCCGTCTTTTTTCTTTATCTCGTTAATTTTCATGATAAACCTTTCTAAACATCAGCAGGCAAGCCGTAATAAGGTTTTTAGATTGGTTGAATGTTTAAGAGATAGTGTTATATCAGTTAGAACTTAATCGAATAGTGAGCGAACAAGGAATAAAACTCGAGCGAAGCTAGAGAAAAATCACGTGCATTGGTTCTAAAATCGCCCCTTTCGGCTCTCCTAAAAGAGTAAAAGGGTGATATTTTGAAAGTACTAAAACAGGTTTTGTCAAGTCCTTAACCAGTTATTTGGTTGGAAAATGCCGGACAAAATAGCATGGTAGTAAATAAAATAGTGCAACGTTGCACCATTTAGGTTCGTTTTAGAACCATTCAAAATAGAATGGTAGTAAATATATATTATCCGCCCTAATCGTTATCAGCTGAAAATAAGTCTTTGTCTAGATTATTTAGTGATAATGTTTTTATCACTTCTAATAAACTCTCTCGTTCGTTGTCTTTCAATGTACACCAATATATCACAAGTTTAACAATACTATCGGGAAGTCCCCAAAGGTTTTCTGTTACATTTCTCATGGAAGTTTTTACACTTTCGTCAAAAGTCCAACCGTCTACTTCTTCGTTGGATTTGAAAAAAGGAGCATATTCTTTCTCAAATTCTTTTTTAAGAAAATCATACACTAAAGGAAGATTTTTCTCTCCAATTGTAGATATGGAATTTAAAACATCAACATCTAAGATACGTTCTTTTTCCGTTTTTTCATAATAAGAATCCTCGTCCTTAAAGTCGCTATATCCCAAAAGATACGCCACAGATACATCAAAATAATCAGCTAACTCTTTTGCTTTATTGGCTTTCATCAATGTATCATCTTTTTCCCAACGTGAGATAGTTTTTTCAGATACATTTATCTCTTTTGCTAACTCGCTTTGAGTCATATTTTTTGCTTTTCGTAATTCTCTTAATTTACTCATACTCATTACCTTTCTTATTGATTGTAACATAAAAAAGACAAAAATGTCCTTAACAAATAGAAATTTTTCGTTTGACAACGTACAAAAAAGTCTGATATACTGTTCTCGAATAAGGACATAACTGTCTGATTTCAAAAATAAAAAAGGAGCAAACATCATGACGAAATTAAAAGGTTACCGAGTAATGCTAGGTAAGACTCAGCGTGATATGGCAAAAGAACTCAATATTTCTGTTCAGTCATATAACAATAAAGAGACTGGTAAAACTGCATTTAGCGACAGAGAAAAGCTAGCTATAAAATCATTAGTTGCTGAAATTAAGCCAGATATCACTATTGATGAATTATTTTATTAGGAGTAAGAGCAACAAAAAAAGCCTACGAGAGCATCCAAACTACCGAGGCTTTTTTCCGACAATTACTAAAAAATAAATTACAGCAGGCAAGCCGTAATAAAGTTTTTAGTTTTGATAATTATAGATACCTCAATTATACCATGAATCGCTGGTATCGTATACCCCTACTTAGAGCGCTACCTCTTAAAAATAGCGATTAAAGAGAACGATTGAGGTAAAGAAAATGACGAAGAAAAAAGAAAACAAAAACGCAATCACAGTTGAACAAAGTCACAAACTAGGTTTTGAATTGACGTACGTTATAGCTGGTTTACTAGCACTACGCCACCAAGCTAACACTCTTATGAGAGCGAAACACGCTGGGGCTGATAACGGGCTACTACGCCTTGAAACAGCTAACTTTCTGGAAACGGTATTTGATATGGTTGAAATTTATTCTGACGAGTTAGATAGAGTTGCTTGTTATCTACTCGAATGCGACAACCCAGACGAATTAAGAGCATACGAGGAAGAGGAAAAAGGAGAGTAAATCATGGCTAATGAATTAAATTTATCAGCTAGCCAGTTTATTGTCCTAGCTATTGTTTTATCGATTGCCGTAACTGTTTTATGGCTTAAAAAAAGCTATTTTCAGCTCGATATAGAGCCTAAAACTGACACCGTGACAGGTAAACACCACGCGCAACGTAGGCACACGCTACGGGGCTTATATTCAATCACAAGGCAAGTATTACAACTAGAAAGAGGAACATCATGACCGAAAAATTTAACTTACCAGCCGAAAGAGCTAAAAGCTTTGGCTTAGAACTCGAAGAGGCTTATAACACTATGGTGGCTTTTTCCCTTGAAAATAAATTTGATTGTTACCCACCACAAGACCGCAAGAAGTTAGAAAGTGTGTTTGAATTTTTAATGGACGCCACTGATATGTGGATGAATGGGCAAATTATGGTAAGTAGCCAAGAAAGAGGTGTGAATGAAAAGAAATAGACCGCAAGAGGTTGAAATGGCAGTTTTAGCTCTCTTAAAGAAAGGGCGTGCTAATGCTACAACTGGTGGAGAGCTAGCCACTATTACGGGTTACAACACTCGTATAATATCCAGTGCAATTAGTAACCTAATTATTCACTATGGTGTTCCTATCATTGGCGCTAGGGTTGGTACTCGTAATGGGTACTATATAGCAGAAACCCGAGAGGAACTGTTAGAGGGGCTTGTCTCTCTAAAAAACCAAGTTAAGAACGAGCAGAAAAGGTTAGACGTTCTAATGTCTATTGAGGACGTGACTAACTACGAGAAAATACTAGAAAGGGGCTAATATGCAAGTATTAAGCGAAGAATACCAAAAGGAGCTCGCTCAAGGGGTTATATCGGTACTAGATAAAGCCCTAGAGGGCTATTCTAAGGTCGATAAACACCAGTTAGGGCTAATCACTGCCCAGCAAGCTATGGACGAGCTAGGACTTAAATATAACACCCTAAGACGTTGGGAAGAGGCAGGGCTTAAACGCTATCAACCACCAGTGGAAGACACGCGCAAAGTCTATTACCGTGTCAGTGATATTCTAGCTTTTCTAGGTGTCTATAACTAGAGGAGGGTGTAAGTATGCCTATTTATGAAAGTGTAGGTTTTGGTAATGACTTAAATTTATTCGATAAAAAAGCACCCTTTGACTATATCGCAGAATTTAGACCTATGAGAGTGCCACAAGGAGCAAATATAGACGATTTTAAGCGCAATTCAGCCCCCTACTGCCTTAGTGGTAAGGTGAAACAAGACGATAATGGCAATTACAAGCGCAATAATGCTAGTTTAATTTACCGTGACTTGATTTTCTTAGACTATGACGAGCTAGAGGCTAGCATAGATTTTCCTAGGGTTGTCTATGATACCTTACGAGATTATTCTTACATTGTTTACCCAACCATCAAACACACGGCAGAGAAGCCACGTTATAGGCTTGTTGTGAGACCTAGTGACAAGATGGACGAACAGACCTATAAAGCGACTGCCCAAAAGATAGCGGACACAATCGGGCTACCTTTTGACAGTAGTAGTCTTACATGGTCGCAATTGCAAGGCTTACCAGTAACCACTGGAGACCCTGCTGACTATGAAAAGATTGTAAATAGAGGGCGTGACTATCCCGTAGCAAATACAGTTACGGCTAGCCCAAAACCACACTATCACACACCACGCCAAAGCGGTAATAAAACAATTACCATGCGCGTGCTAGATACCTTATTACATGGCTTTGGTGACGAGGGTGGGCGTAATGTTGCGGTAACTAAGTTTGTAGGGCTATTACTATCAAAGTGCGTTAATGCAGACGTAGCCACTGCCTACGAGCTAACAACCATAGCTAATAGGGTTACTGATAACCCTTTACCAGTCGAAGAATTAGCGAGAACTTTTGAAAGTATTGTGAAAGCTGAAATCAGAAAGAGAGGTATCAATGGAAATTAACATTGATGATTTGCAAGAAAAACTAGATGAAAGTAATGCTATTGAGCCACCTAGGTCTATGAATGAGTTAATGGAACGTATCTATCAAGCGGGGGAATTATGGCGCGAGGAACACGCTGAAACAGTTGGGAAAAAAGATGGTTTGGGTGTTAAAATTCCACTGCCACCCATTTATACGGTTGCTAAGGAATTGAGTAAGATTGTAACCTTTACATTTATTACCAAGTCTAACACCCCCGACAATAGTTTGCTTTATATGTATGACCTAGACGAGGGTATTTATACCGCTAGCGCGGACGAGTTCAATGTTTTGTGTAAGACGTTTGATAATAGAATAAAGCCGAACGACTGGAAACAAATAAAAATGATGGTACGTACCATGACGAAGATAAGCAGACCGCTAGAAAGTGCTAATTTAGTACCAGTGCAGAATGGTATCCTAGATTTGAAAAACAAGGAATTACTGCCATTTAATCCTAAGTATGTTATCACTAGTAAAATAGCCACTGCTTATAAGCCACCTAAGTCTATCCCTAAGGATAGAGAGGGCAACACGTTTGACGATTGGTTAAATTCTATTGCTTGTGGTGATAGTGAGCTTGTAACGCTCTTTTGGCAAATTATCCTAGAGGCTATTAACCCAAATTATACACGTAACAAGTTCGCTATCTTCTACGGTGACGGTAATAACGGTAAGGGAACGTTTCAGCGCTTGCTTATTAACCTAATCGGTGAAAGTAACGTGTCAGCTTTAAAACCTGCACAGTTTAGCGACAAGTTTAATCTTGAAACGCTTGTTGGTAAGGTGTGTAATATTGGTGACGAAGCACCTAACGACTACTTAAAAAACCCGTCTGACCTAATGAGTATCACTAGCGGTGACACTGTACTGGTTAACCCAAAAGGGAGACCAGCCTTTGAAGCGACTTTTAAGCTATTCAATATCTTTTCGGGTAATTATATTCCTAATGGTGGGAATAAAACCAAAGGGTGGTATAGACGTATTATGATTGTACCGTTTAACGCTGACTTTAATGGTCAAACCGAAAAGCCTTGGATAAAAAACGAGTTCCTAGCAGATAAAGACGTTTTAGAATATGTTCTATATAAAACTGTTAATCAAGAGCCTTTCACTCATTTTATTGAGCCTAAGGCTGTCAAAGACTTGTTAGAGGAATACCAAGAAGATAATGATTATTTGCTTGATTTTATCAGAAACGAATACATCCCTAACGGCTGGCATGAGTTAGACGTTGTTCCCGTATTCATTGCCACTCGGAAACTTAAAAATTATGCTGAAGATATGGGAATACAGAAGCCTAATCTATATGGAGCAGGTAAGGAAATCGCAAAAAGGCTAAGAAACTTAACCCCAAACAACTATGTCATTAAAAAAGTCCGAGCAAAAACGAGCGATATTCAAATATTAGACCCCTATGAGTTTGAAAAAGAGAAACTAACTAACCCACAACGTTCAATCGTTAAAGAATGATAATGTCCC
>OLPD01000880.1_pt1 | contig 18131 bp, 15 predicted proteins | sample 1672111 | NCBI WGS metagenome assembly OLPD01 (sample SAMEA3136646, study PRJEB25190) | human gut metagenome
TTTCATAAACTTCAGGAAAGTTTCCTGCGTAATATCATAGGAATCTTCTTCGTTCTGTATCATGTAAAGACAGAAACGGAAAATGTCCGCATAATATTGTTTTATAATGTCAGATAATGCCTCTTTATCTCCATCCCGTACTTTCTTCAGCAGCTTTCTGTCACTCATTATATTTTCTCCTGTTGTAAAACGTCTTACATATTATATAACCATAAATGATGTAAAAAAGTTCACAAAACTTATTACGTTTATAAAATTTCTCATGGAAAAACTGCATTGAAAGAGTTCTTCTGCTTTATATTGCATAATTACATGTTTCTGATAAATTACCCGATATGGGTATAGAAGTTATAGATGTGCATAATCGAATACAAAAAGATTCCGAGCATACATACGTAATTTGCGATTGAGCAGTCAGCAAAAAGAGATGAAAAACAATGCTTTCTATCACACAGCTTCTCATCTCTTTACTTTCTTTTACAATATATACTTTGTAGTAACTATTCTATTGATTCTGACTGTGAATTCTATAAGACAATGTCATAATACTCTCTGCAAGATGTACATTCTCAACCAGAATATCTTCTGAAAAATGTAAATCTACTGGTGCAAAGTTCCATATTCCTTTTATTCCACCCTTAACTAAAAGGTCACAAACCTTTTGTGCATTAATTCTTGGAACACAAATAATTCCAATATTAATATTATTATTTTCTAAATAATTACCTAATATATCAATATCCTTTATTTCTACATCCCTTATTCTCATTCCAATAAGTTTTGGATTTGCATCAAATATTCCATCAATAAATAATCCTAATTCTGAAAATCTGCTATAATTAGCAATTGCTTGCCCTAGGTTACCAGCACCTATTATTACTCCAGTATACTCTTTATCCAACCCTAAAATTAAGCTAATTTGTTTATACAATTCCTTTACATTATAGCCATAACCTTGTTGCCCAAAATCCCCAAAATTATTTAAATCCTGTCTAATTTGAGATGCTGTAAATCCTATTTTTTCACCTAATTCTTTTGATGAAATTCTATCTACATCATTTCTCATCAGCTCTTTCAAATATCTATGGTATTTTGGTAATCTTTTAATTACTGCCATAGAGACATTTTTCTTTTTTTCCATAGTATATGAATCTCCTTAATAAACTTCAATAATATTCCTATCTCAATCAAACTTTGATAATATAATAACATAGTTTTTATTTTTTTTCTATATTTTAATATATAAGTAAATTTTTTTTATTATAATTTTCAAAATTAGTTTTTACTATTTTGTTTAATTTTATTAATTTTTATACTTGAAAACTCTTTAAAAGATTTGTAAATACTCTTACTTATTTAAAAAATAGAGACCTATGTATAACTTAGCAGATCAGTTATACATAAGTCTCGTATAGAAGCAAAGTCAGATATTATGGACTATCTGACTTATATACAAGCATCAAAGTGATCTTGTATGCTATGCCCTTACGCCTAAAATGTTCTCGACTTACTTTATTATAAGTCAATTAGATATTCATTGTCAATATTTATCGAATTATTCTCATTGAATTTAAGACTGCTATTAATGTTACTCCAACATCTGCAAAAACTGCAGCCCACATATTTGTTAAACCTAATACAACTAATAACATTACTATAATTTTAATACCTAATGAAAATATAATATTTTGCCATAAAATCATATTAGTTTTTCTAGATACCCTTATAGCTTCTGATATTTCTTCAATCTTATCTTTCATTAAAACAACATCAGCTGCTTCTATAGCTGCATCTGAACCTATTCCTCCCATTGCAACCCCTATATCAGCTCTTGCTAAAACCGGTGCATCATTTATTCCATCACCAACAAATAATACCTTTCCCTTTGAAGTTCTTTTCTTTAATACCTCTTCTACCTTACTAACTTTATCTCCAGGTAAAAGTTCTGAATATACTTCATCTATTCCTATATCCCTTGCTACTTTCTCAGCAACACTTTTATTATCACCTGTAAGCATTATAGTTCTCTTTATTCCAACTTCTTTTAACTCAGATAATGACTCTTTAACATTTTCTTTTATTTCATCTGAAATAACTATATTTCCTTTATACTCACCATTAATAGCAACATGAACTATTGTTCCTATAGAGTCTATGTGGTTATAATTTATATTGTTAATATTCATTAATTTGCTATTACCAAGTAAAACATTATTTCCTTTTATAGATACCTCTATTCCATGCCCTGAAATTTCTTTATAATCTTTTATTTCATCTTTGTTTACTTTTTTTCCATAAGCTTTTGCTATTGATATTGCAATTGGATGATTTGAAAGTGATTCTCCCATAGCAGTAATTTCTAATAACTCTTCTTTGCTCATATTTACAGAATTTATTTCTGTTACTTCAAATATACCCTTTGTTAAAGTTCCAGTCTTATCAAATACTACTATCTCACTATCCTTAAGTGCTTCTAAATAATTTCCACCCTTAACTAAAATACCTTTTTTAGAAGCAGCTCCTATTCCAGAGAAAAATCCTAATGGAATTGAAACAACTAATGCACAAGGACAAGATACAACTAATATAGAAAGTGATTTATAAATCCATTCTGAAAAAGTAGCATCTTTAATTATAATAGGTGGTATTATAGCTACTAATACAGCAATTGCAACTACTATAGGTGTATAAACTTTCGCAAATTTAGTTATAAACTTTTCTGTTGGAGCTTTCTTATTAGATGCATTTTCAACTAACTCTAATATTCTAGCAACTGTTGATTCTCCATATTCCTTATCTACCTTAACCTTTAAAACACCATTATTATTTATTGATCCTGATAATATTTCATTTCCACTTGTAACTTCACGTGGTACTGATTCACCTGTCAATGCAGAAGTATCTACAAAGCTTCTTCCCTCCAAAACAGTACCATCTAAAGGTACTCTTTCTCCAGGTTTAACAATAATACTTTCATCTATTGATACTTCTTCTGGTGATACCTTAATTTCCTTTCCATTCCTTAAAACATTTGCATAATCAGCTCTTATATTCATAAGAGAAGAGATTGATTTTCTTGATTTATTTACAGCATATCCTTGGAATACTTCTCCTATTTGATAAAATAACATAACTGCAACAGCTTCTGGATATTCTCCAATAAAGAATGCTCCTATTGTAGCAATACTCATTAAGAAGTTTTCATCAAAAATTTCTCCTCTTAGGATATTCTTAATAGCATTTAATACTACCTCTCCACCTATTATCAAATAACTTGCCCCAAATAAAATAAATGATAATAGGTTTTCGTTGCTTTTATAAGCTAATGCAATAATATAAACTATAGCCCCTATTATTAGTAATAAGTTATCTTTAACGTATCCTAAAAAACTATTATTTTCTTTGAATTCATGAATATGACCATGATGTTCTTCATTATTACTTTCATGAGTATGGCCATCAGTACAACACTTACTAGTACATTCTGCTTTATTAACTTTTATATCTTTATTATCTGATTTTTCAATTACCTTAACATGAGGTTCTAACTTTTTAACTATTGATTTAATTTCATTTACTATATTATTTTTTTCTTCATCTCTATTAATTTCTACTGTTAATACCGTTGTTGAGAAATTTAATGAGGCATTTTCTATTCCATTTATTTTATTAACTTTTGCTTCTATTTTATTGGCACAATTAGCACAATTTAACCCACTCAAAACTAACTTAATTTCCATAAAATGTTATCCCCCTTATTACTTAATCATATCTACTCAGTGATATGTTTTAAACCTTCATCAAATATATGCTTAATATGCTCATCATCCAAAGAGTAATAAATTATTTTTCCTGCTCTTCTAAACTTAACAAGCCTGGAAGACTTTAAAACTCTTAATTGATGGGATATTGCTGATTGACTAACATTTAATAAAGCTGATAAATCACAAACACACATTTCAGCTTCAAATAATGCACAAAGTATTTTTATTCTTGTACTATCTCCAAAAACCTTAAATAACTCTGCTAAATCATACAAAGTCTCATCTTCTGGCAATTTTCCTTTTACTTCGCTGACTACTTCTCCATGTATAACATTACAACTACAACTTTCAATATTATTAACTTTAGTTTTCATAAATGTATTCACTCCTATCATATATAGTATTTGTATTTAAAGTAATATTTATTTTTTTATTTTAACATATGAATAATTGTTCATATGTTATATTGTTATTATATGCTTATCATACTAAAATAGTCAATATTATTTTCAAAAATAATTCTTTTATTTTTATATAATATAAAAGTACCCAAATTAGTAGTATATTTAAAACTAATCTGAGTACTCAACTATTATAACTTTTTTAAACTATGCTATATTTTTTAATCTAGTATCTGAAACTTCACTTTTTGATTTTTTATTTTTTATTACTTCTTCTATAACCTTAGTAAATTGAATTATTAATGTTGGTATAAATGCTAATACATATATTGTAATATATTGGCTCACCATTAAACTCTCTACCTCAAATAACATTTGAAGTCCTGGAATAAATAATACTGCATTTAATAATACTAACCCTATTGCAAATGCATACCAAACATATTTATTAGAGAATACCCCTAATTTAAATATTGACCCTTTACCTCTACAATTGAATCCATGGAATAACCTAGCTAAACAAAGTGTTGCAAATGCCATAGTTGATGCTGTTAAAGGTGTTTTCATAGGATTTCCTAAATAAAAAGCAATTATTGTAAATATAGCAATTAATAAACCTTCTACTCCTAATCCTAATAAGAAGTCTTTACTTAAAATAGATTCATCCTTACCTCTTGGTTTATCTTTTAATAAGTCTCTATTTGATTGTTCCATACCTATTGCTATAGCTGGCAAACTATCTGTTAAAAGATTTATAAACAATAAATGTACTGCTGCAAAAGGCATTGGCAATGCCATAATTGAAGAATATAAAACTGCAATTATCCCCGAAGTATTACCTGATAATAAGAACTTTATAGAGTTCTTTATATTGTTATAAATACTTCTACCATTAGATACTGATTTTACTATTGTAGCAAAATTATCATCTGTTAAAATTACCGAAGCTGCATCCTTAGATACTTCTGTACCTGTTATACCCATAGCTATACCTATGTCTGCTTGTTTTAACGCCGGAGCATCATTTACACCATCACCAGTCATAGCAACTATTTGTCCCTTTTCTTGCCATGCCCTTACAATTCTAATTTTATGCTCTGGAGATACTCTTGCATAAACAGATATATGTTCAATATTTTCTTTTAATTCATCATCTGACATTTTATCTATTTCTAATCCTTCGATTGCTTTATCTCCATCTCTTAAAATGCCTATTTCTTTAGCTATAGCTGATGCTGTTATTTTATGGTCCCCAGTAATCATTATTGGCTTTATGCCTGCCATTATACAATCTGCAACAGCTTGTTTACTTTCCTCTCTTGGTGGATCAATCATTGAAATTAATCCTATAAAAGTATAATTATATTCATCATTTAAATTTAATTCTTTAATTTGATCTAATTCTTTATATGCAAAAGATAATACTCTTAAACCAGACTCTGATAATCTTCTATTTACATCTAATATTTCATTTTTATCATTTTCTGTTAATTCTCTTACTCCATCTGAAGTCATTATAAATTTAACTCTATCTAATATAACGTCCAAAGCACCTTTAGTAAACATGATATTTTTATTATCAAATTTATGCAGTGTGCTCATAAGTTTTCTATCTGAGTCAAATGGAATTTCTGCTAATCTCTCATACTTACTTCTTAAATCTATTTCATTTATTGAAATTTCATGTCCTAAGTTTACTAAGGCTACTTCTGTTGGATCTCCAATTTCTTTTCCATCCTTAGAAGTTGAATCATTACATAAAATAGAATTTTTAATTAAATATTCTTCAACCTTATTATCTAAAGATATCTCAGAACCATTAATTAGATTTCCATCAACATATACTTTTCTTACTGTCATTTTATTTTGAGTTAAAGTACCTGTTTTATCTGAACAGATTATAGAAACTGATCCTAACCCTTCTACAGCTCTAAGCTTTTTAATAATTGCATTTTCCTTAGCCATCTTTTGAGTTCCTAATGCTAGAACAATAGTAACTATAGAACTTAAAGCCTCTGGAATAGCTGCAACTGCTAAAGCAACTGCAAACATTAATGACTCAAGAACTGGCATTTTTCTATATAAAGATAATCCAAATACAATTGCACATATAACTAATATTATAATAGCAAGCTTTTTACTAAAGTCATCCAAACTAACTTGAAGTGGAGTTTTCTTTTCTTGAGTCTCCTCCATAAGAGTAGCTATTTTACCTATTTCTGTTTTCATACCTGTACTTGTAACAACAACTAATGCTCTACCATAAGTTACTAGAGATCCAGAAAAGACCATATTTTTTTGATCACCTAAAGCTACTTCCTGACTTTCTATCTTATCAGTAACTTTATCTACACTTAATGACTCTCCTGTAAGTGAACTTTCATTTACTTGTAATGAATAACTTTCTATTACTCTACCATCGGCAGTAATTAAATCTCCTGCTTCTAAAACTAAAATATCCCCTGGAACTACATCTCTTGATGGCACCTCTATCTTTTTTCCATCCCTTATTACTTTTGCAGATGGTGCTGATAATGCTTTTAACGAATCTAAAGATTGTTCTGCCTTAAAATGTTGAACTGTTCCTAATATTGCATTTAAAATTATTACAGCAAATATTACAATAGTACTTTCTACATTCTTGCTTAGCATAGAAATTATTCCTGCTGCAATTAAAATGAATATTAATAAATCCTTGAATTGACTAAAGAATACTTGAAATACACTTTTCTTCTTTTTTTGATTTAACTCATTAAAACCATAAGAAGATAAATTTTCTTCTGCTTGTCTACTGCTTAATCCTTCTTTAGATACATTAAATTCTTTTAACGACTCTTCTGTAGTTTTACAAAAATACTTTTCCATAAAATCCTCCTCTTTTTAATAAAAAATTTTATAATTACTTTAGTCACTTTTATTAATAAATAAAAAAGAGACCCTTAATATAACCCTCAACTTAAGTATAAATAACTTAAGGATTATATTAAAAGTCTCGTAACCAAACTGGTATATAACACCAGGCAAAAGCCGCGATTGTTGATGCTATATTTTTTACTACTCCCCTTTAATAGAGATATTTTCTTTTATAGAAATCATTATATTCCAGTAAAATCAATTTGTCAATTATTACCCATAATATTTTACAATAAAATTTTTTATTGTAATAATTAATAAAAATACACTTTTATCAAAATTTTAAGAATATTTTATTTAATTATTTGTATTTTTATGGTACAATTAATTCATAAACCTACCAGGCAAAAATAGGTTTGAGACAGGGGTAGTCTGCTAATGCTCCTGTTTTTGTGCTTTTAGAGCACTTTTTGTAATCGTTTATGGAAATCGTTTAACTTTTTTTATAAATATTTCAACATTATATTTATAAAAAACGCATCATTTTATAATTTGATGCGTTTTTATTATCACTATATAAATTTTAATTCTATTTATAATTTCTTAATTAAATAAACTCTATAATTCCCTTTCCTAACTTCCCAATTCTAGCTAAAGAACAAACATCATATCCTTTTTCATCTAAAATAGCTCGTCCTGGTTGAAATGATTTTTCTATTACTATTCCTACTCCTCCAACCTTTGCTCCAGCTTCTTCAATTAATCTTATAGCACCTAAAGCTGCTTCTCCATTTGCTAAAAAATCATCTATTACTAATATATTATCTTCTGGAGAAATATATTGTTTTGATAATGTTAATTCATAATCAGAACCTTTTGTAAATGAATGTACTGTTGTTTGATATACATCTCCATTTAGAATTTTAGAATTTTGCTTCTTTAATGTAACCATAGGAAGTTCCATCTGCATTGCTGTCATTACTGTAGGTGCTATTCCTGAACTTTCAATCGTAAATATTTTAGTAATTCCATGATTCTTGTAATATTCCTTAAAATAAGTTCCTATATCATACATTAATCTTGCATCTACACCATGATTTAAAAATGAATCAACCTTTAATACAGTTTCACTTAATGCTCTACCTTCTTGTAATATACGTTCTTTCAAAATATCCATTATCTTTTCTCTCCTCCACAAACATCTTTATAAAAAAATAAACACCTCATATAAACTGAGGTGTTGACACTACTTATACATAAAAAAAAATATAATTTCAACTCCTCGTAGTCTACTGTTTTACGGTCAGTAGGTAGAAACTTTCGGACCAATTACCGATTTTATACGAGATTTTTTACAAATTCACTTATTGGTATTATACCACGAAGATTATTGTTGTAAATATATATTTTATTTTCATATATTTTAATTTACTTCTATTTTTTTATATTAAACAATAATAACTTCGCAATACTATTAAATAAATGTATTGCGAAGTTATTACTAATAGCTACAAATTATTGTAGTTTTATCTTCAATATTATTATAAATTGCCTCTGCTACACTATATGGCATATTAACACATCCATGTGATCCATTATTTTTATATATACTTCCTCCAAAACTACTTCTCCAGCTTGCATCATGAAGCCCTATTCCTCCATTGAATGGCATCCAGAAGCTAACTGGTGAAGCATATCCTTCACCTCTTAATACAAAATCTTTTCTCTTCCAATCTAATCTATATACTCCTGCTGGAGTAGAATATCCTTTACTTACATCACCTGTAACAACCTTTCCTTGAGTAATTAATTCACCATTTTTATAGTAAACAACTGTTTGATTAGTTAAATTAACTTCCACAAAAGTATTTATTACATAATCATCAGTTGCACTTGGTGTTTTAAATGACAACTCCTTTGTTGTTTCAGCTCCATTACTTATAGCCTCAACTATTTCTGCTATAGTTGTATCTCTATCTATATAATATATTCCTGGTGTCGTACTAACCTTAATAACTTCACCTGACCATCTAGTAAGTGTTCTAGCATCTCCTATATTATCATACTTATCTCCTAATTCATTTATATATGCTCTAATAGAATCTTCATTAAGTGTAACATTAAAATCCTCATCTATATTAATCCATGTGTTTATTAAGCTTGAATCTATTATTATTTCATCTCCTGAAGTAGTATAAGTAATTCTTGATTCTATATATTTATCAACAATATTTTTAGCTTGAACTACAGCATCTGCTTTACTAGTATACTTTGGTTCCTCATAACAATTTTCCTTCTCTAAATCTAAAACATAATTTATATTTTGAATATTATTTAATACCTTTGAATAAAATTCATCATATTTTATTTTATTACCATTATCCTCTTTTACAACTTCATATCCATTATCTGTGTAATTAATATAAGCACTTACAGGCTCTTTTACATTTGATTCATCAAAGCAATTAAGATTACCTAAAAATTGCTTTAATAATTCCTCATCATAAGAAACACCCTCAGTTATTATGTACTTATTACTAACAAATATAGATTTAATCCATAAAAATGGATTTTGCTCTTCTAATAACTCATTTATTCCATTAGTAAAATCATATTTTAAATTAATATCTTTTCCATTTAACTCTTCACTATTCTCATCTCTCTCTTTAATCGTTAAAATATAATTATCAGCCTTTTCAGCCATAAAATCTTGTGCTGATTTATTACCTTTTCCAGTAACATTAACTCCATTTATATAAGTTCTGAAGAAAAAATGATTATTAAAATATACTGTCATTATTAAATATACAGATAATAAACTAGCTAATATAATTCCTGTTGTTATCCAAATCTTATTAGCTTTTTTATCTTTTCTAATCTTTTCACTAACTTCTACCGTTGCCATTTCAACATTTTTTTCTATTTCTTTAGTTTTTATTGAATCTTCTAATTTAACTTTATCTACGAACAATTTTTCAAGCTCGTCCACATATTCTGAATACTCTTTAATGGCAAGTTTATTTGCAAATAATACTATACTTTCTTTAGATTTATTTATATCCTCTTTAGTGTCATTTGGTAATCCTCTATAATATTCATCTAATAATTTATGCTTATACTCATGTATATTATTGTATCCTAAAAACTCACCTAAACTCTCTAATTGATTATCCTTATCCCCATACTTGTACAATAAAGCCTTATATATATTTTCATTATACGGATTTAATTTTATTATTTCTTTTATAGTATTTTCTTCTTCATCCTTTGAAATTTTATTTTCTAATAGCTGTTTAATTAAACTATTTGATTTCCTTATATCTTCAGAATTATTATATGATGCTACTTCAGCTATATTATAATGATTTAAAATATCTATTACTGCAAAGTTAATATTAAATATACTCTCTACCATAGAATTAACTAATTTATTTATTATCTCTGTAGGAATATCACTTTCAATTTTATCGCTATTTAATATTATATTTTTCTCTTGCAATCTAAAAGGCTTCTTTATTAATTCAGAATTTATATTTAACTTAGCATATGTTATATCATTTCCTCTATTACTATCTATAGGTTCTTGGTTATTTTCCCTCTTTATTTTCTCTAAAGTATTTTCCCATGTACAATAATTATCTAAATAATACTTTTTATTAAATATATTATTATTAATTTCTTGTATTCCAAATTCATTAATAATATCTATGGCTTTTAAAATATAACTATTTAAATACTCATATCCAAAAGCTTCTCCATCCTTTAATAATTGATCAATACTATTGAATTTTTTAATACACTCTTCAGTAAATATTGAAGCCGAATTAAAGGCCTCTTGTAAAAATTCTGATCTTATCTCATTTAGCTTAATAAACTCATCTGAAAAATAAATATCCCCACTTAATACTTTAAAGTTCATACTTTCCTCCCATATCATTACCATGTAATTAGTTAATACATTATTCTTTTATTTCTGCATCTTTTATTATAATATCAAAACTTTGTTAATTTATTACAATTTTAACACAAAAACCTTCTATTTGATATATAAATTTTTGTAATAATACCTATTATTTTCACTTTAAGAATAAATAACTAAAAGCATAACCCGCATATATAAAGGCAAAATTCCAAATAGTGATTCCTATAACTGAATATAAAGTAAATTTTACAAAGTTAACATTAAAGGTTCCTGCTACTAAAGATATTAATGTTCTAGCAACTGGTATTACTCTAGCTATAAGAACTCCTATATTCCCATACCTATCCATATATTTATAACTTTTATCTATCGCCTTTTTTAGTTTTGGAAATTTATTTTGTATATTGTTTAAAATTGGTTTCCCACAGTAATATCCTAATGAATATAAAGCAAAACTTCCTAATAATCCTGCAATTACTGATATTACAAGAGTATATATAAAATTTAATCCATCATATTTAACTAATATACCTGCTGCTGGCATTATTATTCCTGCAGGTAAACCTGGCAAATTTAAATATTCTAAAAAAACTACTATAGCTAAAAAAATATATCCATATTCATTTATGTATTGAAGTATATTATTTATATCTGCCATTTTTATAATCCCTTCTATTAACTTAATATAATTTACCAAATAATATTATAACTGTTATTAATCCGCATAAAATTCCTATTATTCCACCACCAATGACATCCGAAGGATAATGCACCCCTAAATATATTCTCGAAAAAGCAATTAATCCTGCTAATAATATTATTTCTAAAGATGCTGCATTATCAGTTTTAATAAAAACAGTAGCAACAGCAAAAGATGAGGCAGTATGTCCTGAAGGAAATGAATATGTAATTGGTTTTGATATTAAAAGTTCCTTATCATCATCACCATAAAAAGGTCTCTTTCTCTTTATGATGTTTTTTATTATTCCCTCACCTATAATAGTAGTGATTACAAGTGCTGTAAGTATCATTTGTCCTAATATCCTATAATCCTTTTTAGTCATTAATAAAACTGATATTGTAATCCACACAATTCCTAAATTTCCTGCCGAAGTTATAACTGGCATTATCTTATCAAAAGTCTTATTACTAAATTTTATATTTATCCATCTAAAAATTGTATTATCTACCTTTTTTAAAATTTCTCTCATCCTATTCTCACTTTCAATAATATACTTTTTTATCAATTATACTCTTTATATTCTTACCCTTATATATAGGCTATATTCATTCAAATATAATTCCCAATATCAAAATTCTTGAAATACATAATTGCTTATGATACAATCAAAAAATATAGGGAATGAAGTTCTCCCATGATAATTATCAAAACCGCTTATTATAGCTAATGACTTCTACAACCTTTTTTGTTGTAGAAATCATTAGCTTTTTTTATTTTTACTTTATTATAGGAGGATTAATTATGTTACTTAAATTTTTAATAATTATAATAAGCTTAATATTAATAGGGATATTAGCTAATTATAGTGGTAAGTTAGTAGAGTTTATAAAATTACCTTCTCTTATAGGTATGATCTTACTTGGAATGTTTATAGGACCATCATTTTTAAACCTTGTTCCTCAATCAACTTTAGATATATCTTCTTATATCAAGGATATTGCCTTAGTAACAGTATTATTTATAGGTGGACTTGGAATAAGCTTAAAACAAATGAAGCAAATAGGTAGACCTGCTATTTTACTAAGTATAATACCAGCACTATTAGAAGGATTAACAATTGCTTTTTTATCAACATTATTTCTTAATTTTACTTTTATACAAGGTGCAATTTTAGGTTTTATAATAGCTGCTGTAAGCCCCGCTGTTTTAGTTCCATCAATGGTTGATTTGATTAAAAGAGAAGTTGGGCAAGACAAAGCAATTCCTCAAATGCTTTTAGTTGGTGCTTCTGCTGATGATACTGTTGCAATTACATTATTTACAACTTTCTTAGGAATTTATATGTCCAAAACTAATGGAAAATATATTTCTATTGCTAGTGAACTTATTTCTATTCCTATTACTATTTTTATAAGTATATTTATAGGATGGTTGCTTGCCTTTTTAACTAAAAATTTATTAAACTTTATTAAAATTAATACTTTAAGAGTTATTTTTGCATTTATAATTTGTTTATTAATTAGATTAGTAGAAAATACTTTTCGCTTAGAAATTTTTAATTCTTTATTGACTATAATGATTTATGGGTTTTTCTTAAGAGCATTTGTAGATGATATAGCTCTTAAAATTCAAGATGGTATAAATGTTGTTTGGAAGTATGGAAAGATTTATTTATTTGCTTTTGTTGGAATGGCAATAAATCCTTCTCTTGTTGGAAATTACTTATGGATAGGAATAGTAATGCTTATTATATCTTTAACTGTTAGATCAATAGGAGTTGTTCTTTCTTTAATTGGAACTAACTTATCCCTTAAAGAAAGAATCTTTTGTGTGATAGCTTATTTACCTAAAGCAACTGTTCAGTCTGCTAAAGCTGGTATTCCTTTGCAAATGGGCGTTGCCGGTGGTGAAGTAATGCAGGCTATTGCTATTTTAAGTGTATTAATTACTGCTCCTATTGGTGCTATTGGCATAAAACTTTCCTCCCCTAGATTATTAAATCAAGAAATTTCTAATTAAGAGCTTGTTGTATAATAATATAAAAAGAACTGATATTTTATATTAAATACCAGTTCTTTTTATATTATATATTTTCTATCTTAACTACATCATATCCCATATCTTCAATTTTTTCTTTTATTAAATCATCAGATTCATTTGTTTCTACTATTGCATACTTTCCTTCTAAATTAACCTCTATTCCCTTTGCATCATTTAACTCTTCTAAAGCTTCAGTTACATGAGCCACACAGTTTTTGCAACTCATTCCCTCAATTAATATTTTCTTTTTCATAAAATCTCCTCACTTTCAACTGTTTTAATATATTCTTTATTTTAATATTATCAATAACTATTATAATTATTTATTTGGATTAAATCCTCTTAATCTTAATGCATTTGCTAAAACTGAAACTGAACTTAAGCTCATTGCTGCTGCTCCTATCATTGGATTTAATAATGGCCCTCCAAATATATGAAGCACTCCCATAGCCACCGGAATACCTAAAACATTATATCCAAATGCCCAGAATAAATTTTGTTTTATATTTCTAATAGTTGCTTTACTTAACTTAATTGCTGTAGCAACATCTTTTAAATCACCTTTCATAAGTACTATATTTGCTGATTCAATAGCTACATCAGTACCTGTACCAATTGCTATACCAATATCTGCTTGTGCTAGTGCTGGAGCATCATTTATTCCATCACCAACCATAGCAACCTTACTACCCTTTTCTTGAAGTTTTTTAACTTCATTTGCTTTATCCTCTGGTAATACTTCTGCTAGAACAATATCAATTCCAACTTGTTTTGCAATAGCATCAGCAGTTTTCTTATTATCTCCAGTAATCATAGCAACTTTGATTCCCATCTTATGAAGATTTTCAATCGCTTCCTTACTACTTGGTTTAACTGTGTCTGCAACTGCAATGATTCCCTCTAATTTATTGTTTATAGCAATATACATAGGTGTTTTACCTTCATTTGCTAATTTATCTGATTTAAGCCCTAAATCTCCAACTTCAATAGAGTTCTCAGTCATTAATTTTTTATTTCCAAGTAAGATAACCTTACCTTCTATTTCAACTTGAATTCCATGACCTGGAATTGCTTTAAAGTTAGATATTTCTTTAAACTCAATACTTCTTTCTTCTGCACCTTTTACTATAGCTTCACCTAAAGGATGCTCTGAACCTTTTTCACTGCTTGCTGCTATAGATAATAATTCCTCTTCTGATATTGTAGTAGTAATAATATCAGTTACTACTGGTTTACCTTCAGTAATAGTACCAGTCTTATCAAATACAATAGTATCAATTTGATGAGTAACTTCTAGAGCTTCTCCACCTTTAATTAAAACTCCATACTCTGCACCTTTTCCTGTTCCAACCATAATTGCTGTAGGTGTAGCTAATCCTAATGCACATGGACAAGCTATAACTAAAACTGAAATAAATATTGTTAATGCAAATACTCCATCTTCTCCAGAAATTAACCATCCAATACTAGAAAGTATTGCAAGACCTATTACTATTGGTACAAAATATGATGCAATAATATCTGCTAATTTTGCAATAGGAGCTTTTGATCCTTGAGCATCTTCAACTAACTTAATAATTTGAGATAATGCAGTATCTTTACCAACCTTAGTAGCTTTGTATTTAATAAATCCTGTTTTATTAATACTAGCTCCTATTACCTTACTTCCAACTGTTTTTTCAACTGGGATACTTTCACCTGTAAGCATAGCTTCATCAACTGCAGTAGCCCCTTCTATAACTTCACCATCAACTGGTAACTTTTCACCTGGTTTAACTATAATTATATCTCCAACAACAACTTCATCTATAGGAATAACTAACTCCTTGCCCCCTCTTACAATAGTAGCTGTCTTCGGAGCTAATCCCATAAGTTTTTTAATTGCTTGAGATGTTTTCCCCTTAGAAATTGCTTCTAAATATTTACCTAATGTTATTAAAGCAAGTATTGTAACAGCTGCCTCATAATATAAACTCATAGCATAAGAACTATCCCCTGTATAAATCTTGTAGGTTCCATATAAACTATAAATAAAAGCTGCACTTGTACCTATCGCAATTAAAGAATCCATATTAGGACTTAATTTAAATAAATTTTTATATCCAATATAATAGAATTTATACCCAATTATCATAACTGGTATTGTTAAAACTAATTGAATTATAGCAAAATTAAGTGGATTCATCATTGGATCCATAATGTTAGGTAATGGCATCCCTACCATATGGCCCATTGTTATTGTTAAAAGCGGTACTGCAAATATTAATGATAGTATTAATCTCCAGAATAGCTTTCCTTTTTCATCTAATTTCTTTCTCTTTTCTTCTACTTTCTGTTCATCTTCTCTTATTAATTTATATCCTGCCTTTTCAACTTTTGCTTTTATATCTCCAAAATTTATAACATCTGCATCATAGCTTATTGAAAGTTTTTCTGTTGCAAAATTAACTACTGCATTTTCAACGCCAGACATTTTCTTTGTAACTTTTTCAACTCTATTTGCACATGCTGAACAAGTCATTCCTTCTATTTTATAATTATGTGATTGAATATTTTTTTGTATTTTAAATCCTATTTTTTCAACCTTTTCTTCTATGTCTAATTTAGTAATTGCTTTATCATCATAATTAACTGTTAATGTTTCTGTTGCAAAGTTAACATTTGCATCTTTAACACCTTCCATTTTGCTAACTACTTTTTCAATTCTGTTAGCACAAGCAGAGCATGTCATTCCACTTATTTTAAATTTATTATTCATAATCTCACTCCTTTTGATAAAAAATATTTATTAAATTTATTATCAATCTTTATACACCCCCAGGTAGGGGGGTATATGCTTATTATATTCTTTTTTTTATTATTTGCAATAGTTTTTTTATTATTTGATGAAATTGTTTATCATTTAGAATCTTCCCCGTGAGTAATAACTATTTATATTAATAATTCTAAAAATAAAAGTACCAAATTGAATTTAATATAAACTCAATTTGGTACTTTTAACTTTTCATTAAATAAACTCTCCAAACTCAGGATTGCCATTAATATCATTAAGCAAATGCTTAATCTCCTGATCTTTATCCTTATCCATTACCAAAATAACATCACCTGCATCAACAACAACTAAATCCTTAACTCCGAAACCAATAATTAATTTTTTATCTCCTCCAAATATGGAGCAATTTTCACAATCCTGGATATAGACATTGTTACTTATCTTATTGTTCCTATATTCGCTTAAATACCTACTTAAGGCACTAAAGCTTCCTATATCATCCCATTGAAAAGCTCCTTTTATTACATAGGCTTTTCTGGTTCTTTGCATTACTCCAAAATCTATAGAAATACCATCGATGTTTTCATACTCTTCTCTAGTTACCTCTTCCTCATCTTCTTCTCCTAGATGTTGATAGATATTCATTAATGACTTATACATCTGTGGTAGATATTTTTCTATTTCTCTTAATATAACATCTGCTCTCCTTACCAAATTGCAATGCTTGGACACCTTGATTTTAACTTATTTGATGAGCTTAAAAAACTTAGGATTTATGACGCTTACATGGATAAAGTCATTAGTCGTGGTATTAGCTTTGAACAGTTTTATCACTCAACTAAAGCTTTAATAGAAAGTACTAAAAATCTTGATTTTGATTGTGGCTTTTTAAAACCTAAAGATTTTAAGAACTTCTGCTCATTACTAAATATTGATTTTAAATATCTTTGTGATGAGTATTATGAATTTGTTCTTATTAAAGATTATCCCCAAATTATTTTAAATAATAGGCTATCTTTAAATCTTTCTCAAAAAGAATTAGCAGCTCAATGCAAAATAAGTCCAGTTACTATAGGTAAATTAGAAAATAAACTAAGGTATCCATCAAGAATTCAATTTTTAAAGTTGAAGGAGGTGATGAAGTTTTAACATCATGAAGCGATTTTATTTATTAGTACATAAAGATACTAACAAGACATTTGTTTTAAAACTACCTAGAAAACATTTTTCTTTTATAGTAAATGAATATTATTTCTTTCTTGAAAAAAATGAAGAAGAGTTAACTTTAGAAGAAAAACTTTGCTTACTAAATCATTCAGAAAATATAACTTGGAAAAGAATATCACTAGTTGAAGTGTTATTTAGAACTGTATTTTTAAATATAACTACACCTGTTGATTTTCAACTATTCCTTAATAGAAATAAAGTGAGTATTTTAGTTAATGGTAAGGTCCAAGGAAAGCTGATTATAAAATAAATTTACTTATTTTATATTTAATAACTTATTTTAAAAGGAGGTATATCAATGTATATAAACTATACTAGATTATTAGAAAAAATTAATGATTTAAGATTTGACTTAACATCAATTAACTCTGAATTAAAAAAATTAAGAGCAAGAGTATCTGTACTTGAAGCTAGCTTAAAAAAAGAACAAGAATAAATTTATAAAATAAATGGAGCTGTATCAGATTGA
>OLPD01000917.1_pt1 | contig 17557 bp, 15 predicted proteins | sample 1672111 | NCBI WGS metagenome assembly OLPD01 (sample SAMEA3136646, study PRJEB25190) | human gut metagenome
TATTTTAGGTGGATTAATTGTAGGATATATATTTAATTATATTTTTACATTTATAATTCCTAAACTAGGAGAGGTTATGGGAAGTGAAGTTCTTAGTAAGAGTATACTTGGAAGTACAAGTTTAGCATGGATAGGTGTAGTAATTGTAGTTGCATGGCAATCAATAGCTTTTAATACTATAATTTATATTTCAGGACTTCAAACTATTCCGGATGATGTTTATGAAGCAAGTGGAATTGATGGAGCTGGCAAATGGCTTCAATTTAGAAAGATTACATTCCCGTTAATTGCACCATTCTTTACAATAAATATGGTTTTATGTATGAAAAACTTCTTAATGGTATTTGATCAAATTATGTCATTAACAGGTGGTGGACCTGCACAGTCAACAGAATCAATTTCTATGCTTATATATAAGGCTGGATTTGGTGGAAGTCAATTTGGATATCAATCAGCAAATTCAGTAGTATATTTTATAGTTATTGTAGCTATATCATTATTCCAAATTAAGATATTAGAAAAAAGGGAGGTTCAATTATAATGGCAGAATTAAGTTTAAAATCTAGTAATGTAAAAAAAGTAAAGAAAAAATCTTTTATAAAAAAGGATGATGGAAAAATTAATTGGCCAATTACAATATTACTTATTGTTTGTTCATTAACAATATTATTTCCACTTTATATAACTATTATTATTGCATTTAAACAACCATCAGAAATGATGGGGAATGTTTTGTCATTACCTAAGACATGGAGCTTTAGTAATTTTGGACAAGCAATTGAGATGACTAATTTCTTTCATACAATAATGAATAGTTTAATTATAACAGCAGGTGCTGTAATAGTAACTATAGTTACTAATTCATTAGTTGCATATGCTATTGCAAGAAACATGCATAAGAAGTTTTATAAATTTGTATACTTCTACTTTGTAAGTGCAATGTTTGTACCTTTTTCAATGTTAATGTTACCTTTAGTTAAACAAGTAAGTTTCTTCAATTTAGATAATAAGATTGGTATGATAATTCTTTATATGGTATTTGGTATATCTATGAATACCTTGCTTTATGTTGGTTATTTAAAAAATATTCCACTTGAGTTAGAAGAAGCGGCATATGTTGATGGAGCAAAGCAATGGACTGTATTTTGGAAAATCATATTCCCGTTATTAAAACCAATGCATGCAACAGTTGGAATTATGACAGCTCTTTGGGCTTGGAATGATGTAATGATGCCACTTGTAATATTAAGTGATCAAAGTGCAGCAACTTTACCATTAGCTCAATATATATTCCAGTCTAAATTTGGAACAAATTACAATGTAGCATTTGCATCATATCTTTTAGCATTATTACCATTATTAGTATTCTATTTATTCGCTCAAAAGTGGATTATAAACGGAGTAACTAAGGGTGCAATAAAATAATTTTTAAAATAAAACCTTTATTAGAAAATATATTTATTAAACTTAAGTATATTGTATAATAAAGGTTTATTTATTTTATTATAGATTTGCTAAAAGTCTATGAATTAATATATACTGTAATAAAATTATAAATACATAAAACTTCAGTAAAAAATAATTTATAAAGGAGATGAATAAAGTGTTTAAATTTTTAACTGTGTTAATACATATTATAAACTTATTAACCATAGTTTATATGATATTTAAGGAAAGACGTTCTCCTAATAATATTATAGCTTGGACATTAATTTTATACATAGCACCTTTTATAGGATTTATAGTATTTTTACTTGTTGGAAGAAAAATGAATAAAGCAAATATGTTTGGAATTAAAAATGCAGAAGCAAAAGTTCTAGAGAAATATAATAGACAAGTAAAAGAAAGAAGCCAAATACCAGTAAAAAATATTGATATGATAATGGCTTTAGAAACTATGGATTATTCACCATATAGAAATGATAATGAAGTTTGCATGTATTCAGATGGGAAAGATTTTTTTGATGAATTACTTAAAAGTCTTAATAAAGCTAAAAAAAGCATAAATATAGAGTTTTATATATTTAAAAATGATGAAATAGGAACAAAGATATTAGATATATTAGAAGAAAAAGCTAAAAATGGAGTTGAAGTCAGATTATTATATGATTCTGTTGGAAGTAGATTGTTGAACAGAGATGTATTAAAGAAATTAAAAGCGGTTGGTGGAAAAACTGGGGAGTTCTTTCCGTCTTGGTTAAAGTTTATTAATCTTAACATGAACTTTAGAAATCATAGAAAAATAGTTGTTATAGATAATAAAGTTGGATTTATTGGTGGATTCAATGTTGGAGATGAGTATTTAGGAAAGAACAAAAAGTTTGGATATTGGAGAGATACCCATATTAAGTTTAAGGGAAGTGCAGTAAAAGATTTAAACTTAAGATTTTTAGCAGATTGGAGATATGCAACTAAGGAAGAAGTAGATTTAAGTCAAGTATTAGAAGTTAGTGATGAAAATATTGGAGAACCTAATATAGGAATGCAAATAGTATCAAGTGGACCAAATTTAAGTGATAGATATGAAATTAAGTTAGCATATCTAAAAATGATTCAAAGAGCTAAAGAATATTTATATATTCAATCACCTTATTTAATTATTGATAAAAGTATAGCAGATGCTTTAAAACTAGCTTCAACATCAGGAGTTGATGTAAGAATAATGATACCAGGGAAGGGAGATCATCCTTTTGTATATTGGGCAAATCTAGTTTATGCTGGAGAACTGTTAGAGTATGGAATTAAAATATATCATTATGATAAAAACGCTTTTCTTCATGCTAAGACCATAGTTATTGATGATGAAATTTGTTCAATAGGAACAGCTAATATGGATACGAGAAGTTTTGAATTAAACTTTGAAGTTAATGCTTTTATTTATTCAGAAGCTATATCAAAACAGCAAAAGAATGAATTCGAAAAAGATATATCAAAATGTGAAGAATTAACACTAGAAAAATATCAAAATAGAAGTAGGATAGTAAAGATCAAAGAATCACTATCCAGACTATTCTCTGACATATTATAACTAAATTGTTCGTTACGTGTAATCGAAAAAAATGAAATATTTATTTTCCAGGAAACGTGAAATTTTCACCTAGAATTTATATAATTGATTCCGTAAAGCTGGCTAAAGTTTTTAAACTCGCTATCGCTCAAACAGTAAAAACTTCTTTACGCCACTTTACTCCATCAATTATTAAATTCTACGGCTCAATTTCAATGTTCCTTCCAAATTAATATTTCATTTTTTCTTTTTTCACGTAACTACTTATAACCTTGAACCTTATAACTACCACATAAGAACTTTTCCTATTCTCTCCTCTCCATTACTTCTATTAAACATAACGACATTCCCAAATCCAATGCATCCATCAGCATTAAAACTATCTGTTGGTGATGCATAATCTTGATGTGCTATTACTAATGTATATTTTTTATCTCCCTTAGTAATATTTACTGCTTCAATTAATTTATCTTCAAATATTATTTCCTTAAAATTAGACTTAACTTCTAATTTTTCTACTTCTAAATTTTCAGTTTCTCCCTTTTTATTAGTTGAAATAACAGTAATTATTGAAGCAAATCCATCACCTTGTAATGTTGTTTTAACTGTTTTATTATCAATGCAATCATTATAATGTTTTGAATATCTAGTATCTATAACTTCTAAGTTCAAGTTATTAGCTACAAATTTTACATCAACATCATTTTTTTCACTTATATATTTTGCTGTTAACTCTGAATTCTTAATAACTTCACCTTCATTATTAAAGTGGAAATATTGGTTATATTCATGCTCTGTATTTCCATAGAATTCGTCTACTAAAACATAAATATCTGGTTTTATATAAACTATTCTACGATTTACAAATACTCCTCCATTTTCTAAATCATAATATCCTAAATGTCCACCTTCTAAGTAAACATACTCATCTGATTCAACCATTTTTTGATTTAATGACCTTGCAAGTTTTGTACATTCCCATGAATCTTTACAAACTATAAAGTCTTTTCCATCTACAGTAATAGTATTATGACCTGAAGGATCTTTAAACTCATATCTTTCTGGCTTATGAACATAAGTATACCTGCCAGAATCAACAAGTATGTCTTCTCCATTAGCATATAAATCTATATGAAGTTTATCAGAGTGCCCATGTCCAGCCCCTAAAGTTCCACAATAGAAATGGAAAAAGTTTTCTTCTTCACTCCAATCTGAATGAATATAATAATTCCCACTTTCTTTAAGCTCTATAGCTGTTTTTTCTGGTTTATATACCTCTATATCTAAATATTCATTTGCTGCATTTATACCTAAATCCCATATAGTATCAAAATCAAACTTTTCATATCCACCATATTTTAAGACTCCATCTTTATAAAGATAAGCGGCCTTAGTTATTATATCTCTTACATCAATATCATCACTATCCCCCATCATTATTTCACAATGATCTGGCTTAGCATGATAAAGTGTAGCATATGCCATTTTATACAAATTTTTATCTATTATCTCCGGCATCTTAATATTATTTCTATCGCATAATATCTTCACATCAAGATAACAATGCTCAACTTCATTATGATACATTGGAGATTGCTCCCAATGAACTCCATCGCCATAAACTTGAATAGTTATTTCTTCTGCTAATCTTCTTAATGCTTCTTCCCTATATTCAATACTTCTTTTAGTTTCTGGTAACATAATTCCTGCTATTAATAACCCATGATTTTGTAATACGCCCCAATTACTCACTAATCTAAATGTATCATATACATTCATTAAATATTCAGCATGCTCTATTATAGATTTTTCAAATATATCATAAACTTCATCTGTTAAGCTTGGACTATTTTCAAAGTAACAAATAGCCTTAAACCAATACTCTAATCTTAACCCTGCTTCTATGGTTCTCCATGCCTTTTCATTTTTAGGATCATCCTTTTTAACATTCTTTATCCAATGTGTAAGTTGAGATACAAATGCTTTTGCATATTTTTCATCCTTAGTTAAAGCATATGCTTGTCCTAAACATATCCAAAATCTATGCCTATTAAACTGGAATATCCATTCTTGGTCATCACTGGGCATACGAACCCAATCTATTTCTCCTTCAAATATTTCTGGTACAGTAGTTCTTTCCATATCCCATCTTAAAGTAAATAAAAAACTCTGATTTACAACATCATTAGCAACAGCTATAATTTTCTCTGCCTCTTCCATGCAATTTTCTTTTACATACTCACTTATTCCTTCTATATCATCAATAAAAAACTTTCTATTTTCTTTACTAAAAAACTTATTCTTACTCATAATTCATCTACACCTCTTTTAACCTTCTTATTACCAAAATAATAATTCTACATCATTTAATATTGAAATTCCTTCAACAAAATAATAATCTCCATATATTAATGGAACATCTAAGTTCTTTTGCTCTGGGAAATGTCCAGTTCCATGCTTTAATAGTCCTTGTTCATTATTGTCATCTTTACTTGAACATTTTTCATATAAATTTTTTAATATATATTCACCCGAATTTAAATATACTTCTGCTTCTACATCTGATACATATTTACCTAACATCATTAATCCACAAGCAGCTATTGCACCGGCAGATGAATCTGGATATCTATATCTTACTTTACCATCTTGAGGTACTCTAAAATCCCAAACAGGACAATCCTCCCCTTTAACATTTGCTATAAAATAATTAGATACTTTCTTAGCTGCATTTAATAATTTTATATCACCAGTATATTTATAAGATAATGTTAATCCATAAATAGCCCATGCTGTTCCCCTTGACCATGAACTATTTGGTGCAAAGCCTTGTCCCCCTAACCTTTTAATAATTTCTCCATTTTCTGAATCAAATTCTACCATATGTTGAACTGATCCATCCTCCCTTATAAAGTGCTCTAAAACCATATTTGCATGACTTTCTGCAATATGTTTGAATCTTGGATCCTTAGTTTCTTCAGATGCCCAATATAAAAGTGGTAAATTCATCATACAATCTATTATTGCTATTCCACTATTGTCCTCCCCCTCTCTCCAAGGATTCCATGCTCGTATATAGTTACCTTTAATATTAAATCTTCCTGCCAAAAGATTTGCAGCAAGTAACGCTCTTCTTCTTGCTTCCTTATTTCCTGTTATTTTATAATTAGCTAAACTTGTTAATATCCACATAAAGCCCATATCATGGTCCAAACTCTCAGTATCACCTAATAAATGCTCCATTTTTTCTTCACATTTTTCTGCTGTTAATTTAAATTCTTCATTATTACTACCAAGATAAACTCTCCATAGTAATCCCGGCCAGAATCCAGCTGTCCACCATTTCTCATTTTCTAAACTATAAACACCATTATGAGAAGCATGTGGAAAGTTACTTCCTATTACCTCATTATTAATTCTTGTTTTTTCTTTTATAAAATCCCATGCTTCACTTTTCCAGTTAATACTCATTTTTCTATCACCCTCACTACCCTTATTTTATATATAATTTAAAATTTTCATTAAAAATATTGTCACTTATTTTAGATATTAATCCAATTCTATATACAATACATTCATTGCCATAATGATTTTTTACCATTTTCTCTTCTATTTTTAACTCTAAGTTATTACTATCAAATTTTAACCTTATTTCATTATCTTTAATATTCCAAAGTATTAATCCTTCTTCAATAACACTTGGTTTAATGTAACTTATTAATCCTTCATTAACAGTTAATTTATATAAAGAATTAACTGTATCATTAATAATTAGTTCCCTATTTTCATAACTATACTTAACTTTTCTTTTATAACTTTCTATATTAGCCTTACTATATGCATTAGTTATATCTATTATTAAATTTATATTATCTTTATCACAATCTTCTAATCCAAAATTACAGTTTTCATTAGTTTTACTTTGCTCAACTCCATTTATTAATGGTACTGAATGATAATATGATCTTGTATGGTCATAAGTATATCTTTCTTTACCAAAGTATCCAGCTGTATATGGCCCAGCCCCTAAATCTGTAAGTATAACATTGCCATTAACCGCCAATACAAAGCTTCCTAAATCATTATGATTATGTGGCTCATTATTACTTCCACCCTTTATTGCTAAAAATATATCTTTATCTCTTAGTGTAAACCATTGCGATTCATTAAATAAATTAATACCATCTTTTAAATTATTATTAAATATTTCATTGCTAGTCCACCATAAATTTCTACTAATATGTGCCCATCTGTAACAGTGATCAAAATCAAATGATGTTATTTGACTTACTATTGGCAAATTAATTTTATACTTTTGATATAAATATGATATTAATCCACTTGGAAGTGCCATATTAGGTGGAACATCTGAAAATGGTACAAATACTTCTTCAGAAATTTGAACTGCTTGTGGAAAATTAGAAATAGCTAATATTTTTTCTATGTGATTATCTTCAATATCTTCGTTTTTTAATGCCTTATAATATATATAGTATCCTAATCCATAAGTCCAATATCCTATTCCCTCTAAAGAAACACCATCATTATTAAATCCAGATAAATAATATTCAAGTGATTTTTCTACTCTTCTAATTATTTCATCTTGTCTTTCTCCATTTTCTAAAATCAATGCTGTAATTCCAATACAACCTGCACAAACAGCACTCCAATTATGAGTAGCCTCTTCCCATTCCCACTTTTCATTAATAAATGGATTTAATACTCTTTCTTTTATTTGCTTTTTAATATGATTTATTAACATCTTATCTAATTTATCTTTATGTATTATTATAATTTCACTTAAAGTTTGTGCTGTTTCTGCTGAAAATAAATCTATAATTTTATTAGATTCACCACTGAAACCGCTATCATCAAAATGTAGATGAGCTCCCAAGCACCAACTAAACTCATTAGATATTGACCATAATAATTCCTTAAAATAATCTAATGCTTTTTGAGAATTCGTCCATTGTAGATATAAAGCTAATGCAGTTAACTGCTTCCTCTTTTTAAAGTATTCTTCCTCAAAATCTTTTCTTACTCCATTCTCAAAAAATTTTAAATAAGAACTATAAGATATTTGTGGAACATCAAGCTCTAATATACATTCTATATAATTTTCAATTTCATTAATTAATTTCTCATTAATTTTATTTTTTTCAATAGACTTCTTAAAATATTTATTAATCATAAATAAATTCCTCTATTTCAAAACTATTTTGTATCAATTTAATTATAATACATTTTTTGTAAAAGAATAAATTATTTTATAAAAAATGGAAAGCTGTAAAACAGCTTCCCACTAATTTTCTTTTCCGTAAACTTCTATTTGACTTAATGCAGGAAAAGGTGATGGATCATCAGCTTTTATTAAATCACTAAAGGTTAACCATTCTATTGTTTTTTCTTTAAATTCTAATACATGGGCTTTATCGCTTTTCTCTAAATTCCAAACAATCTCAGAACCATCCGAAAATCTTAATGTAGCCTTTATCCACCAATTATCATGCGGAAAATCTGATCTCGTATATATTATTATTTTATTTGTAATAATACTCCTTCCAAAGTCTAATCTAAAGCATGCATCATCTCTCATTCCAATTCCCCAAGATTCATATGGCCATCTTCCATGAGATTGATTCTCACAATTTCCATTTATGGCATTCCTAGCTGCAAAAACTGCTTCGCCTCTTGTTTCTATGTTTGCTGATGCATGAGGATAAACTCCTTTAATCTCTTGTTTATCTATAACATTAAGTGCTAAGTTTTTATAGCTTTCAATCTCTTCTTTTTTTGCAAATCTTAATGATAATAAATGTGTATCTCCATGAAATACCTTTGGAGAATAACTAATTCTTTTTTCTCCAAAAGGAATTTCATAAACTATTTCATTGTCAGTTATATATACAAAAGCTTCTCCCATTGCATCATCAACTTGAGCATATAAATAAGTATTTTTTTCTGATGTAGTAAAAACTACCTTATCACCTTCTTCATATGTCTCATTAAATACAAATCTTACTTCTTCAGTATCTATTTTCTCTAACTTTACATTACCATCTTTATCTATTATTCTTATTCCTAATTCCCTCATATTTATCCCCAAACCTTTGACTTAGAATTTATATTATTCTAAGATAGTTTCAATACACTCTCTTATTTTGTCACACTTACAATTTTCAAAGAAATATTCCTTAAATTTTTGTCCTGCGATTGCACCTTTTACTAAATCTTGATTTAAATTCTTTAATATAGTTACTAAATCAACATGAGTTACCTTTTTAACTTCATCTAATATTTTTTTATTTCTTTGCTCTGGAATCACTCTATCCTTAGGATATCCTTGACCACTTTCACCTTCAAATAATTTTTCAAATATATATTGTAAGTTTAATTCAGCTCCCCATCCAAATCCTTTAGCAAAAGGTAATGCTATGGCATTACCATCATTTATTTGTGCAAACATATATGCATCAGATGGATCTACTACATGTCCACATAGAACTCCTGGGAATGAATTACATGCAAGCATAGCTCCTTCACCAGTTCCACAACCTGTTATTACATAATCAGCTGCTCCAGAGTTAAGTAATATCGCAGCTAAAATTCCATTTTGAACATATGTTAATTGCTCATTATCCTCAGCACTATACATTCCATAATTAAAAACTTCATGTCCTTTTGGTTCTACTACTTTCTTTAAAGTTTCAAATATCATTTCATTTTTTGAAGCTTGACTATTTTCATTTATTAATGCAATTTTCATTTTAATATTCTCCCTATTCTAAAAATTATTTAGGTTGCTTTCCAATATAAGCTAATATTCCACCATCAACATATAAAATATGTCCATTTACAAAATCAGAAGCATCTGATGCTAAAAATACTGCCGGACCTGCTAAATCTTCTGGTGTTCCCCAACGTGCTGCAGGCGTTTTAGCTATAATAAATTGATCAAATGGATGTTTAGAACCATCTTCTTGCACTTCTCTAAGTGGCGCTGTTTGAGGAGTTGCTATATATCCAGGTCCAATTCCATTACATTGAATATTATATTCACCATATTCAGAAGCTATATTTTTAGTAAGCATCTTTAGCCCACCTTTTGCTGCTGCATAAGCAGAAACTGTTTCTCTTCCTAATTCACTCATCATAGAACAAATATTAATAATTTTTCCATGACCTTTTTTAATCATTCCTGGAATTACAGCTTTAGATACTATAAATGGTGCATTTAAATCCACATCAATAACTTGTCTGAAATCTGATGCTTTCATTTCTAACATTGGAATACGTTTTATTATTCCTGCATTGTTAACTAAAATATCAATAATGCCAACTTCCTTTTCTATTTTTTGAATCATTTCATTTACTTTATCTTCATCTGTTACATCACAAACATATCCATGAGCCTTTATACCTAATTCAGCATAAGCTGTAAGACCTTTATCTACTAATTCTTGCTTTATATCATTAAATACTATTGTTGCTCCTGCCTCTGCATAAGATTTTGCAATTGCAAATCCTATTCCATAAGCTGCTCCTGTTATTAATGCTATTTTACCTTCTAATGAAAATTTATTCATAATTAATTCCTCCTTCAAACACTCTTTTATCTATCTTAAATCAGTCATTTTTACTGCGTCCATATCATCAAAGTCTTGGTTCTCTCCAACCATTCCCCAGATAAATGTATATGCCTTAGTACCTACACCAGAGTGAATCGACCAACTTGGTGATATTACTATTTCTTCATTTCGAGCAACTATATGTCTTGTTTCTGTTGCCTCTCCCATATAGTGCATTACAAAATTATTTTCTGGAACTTCAAAGTATAAATATACTTCCATTCTTCTATCATGAGTATGACAAGGCATAGTATTCCAAACACTTCCTGGCTTTAATTGAGTCATTCCCATAACAAGTTGACAACTTTCTACTTGTCCTGGAAGAATATATTTTCTTATAACTCTATGATTAGCCTCTTCTAAAGAACCTAATTCTACAGTTACGCAATCTTCAGGTTTAATAAGTACTGTTGGATAAGTTGTATGTGCTGGTGCACTATTAAAATAGAATTTTGCTGGATTATTTTCATCTTCACTTATAAATTCAATTTCTTTACTTCCCATTCCAATATACATTCCATCTTTATATTCTAATATATATTCATTTCCATCTATCTTGATTTTTCCAGTACCACCTATATTAATTACTCCAAGCTCTCTTCTTTGAAGAAAATATTCAGCTCTTAACTCACTTCCTGCATCTAATGATAATGATTTGCTAGGAACTGCTGCTCCAATAATTATACGATCTATATGGCTATATACCATTTTCACTTCGTTTTTCACAAATAAATCTTCTACTAAGAATTCTTCTCTTAATCTATCTGTTGTATAGTGCTTTACATCTCTTGGTGATGCTGCTGTTCTTAACTCCATATCTCCATATCCCCTTTTTATATTCTATACTTCTATTTTAATATTCTAAATTAACTATTTCCCGTTATTTCCACTCCTAAATATTGCAAATATTGAACTTTTTATTATCTATCTACTCTACCTGCTCCATCACCTAATGCTAGCTTAAGCACCTCATCTACAGTAGTTATATTTAAATCACCTGGCATTGTATGCTTAATAGCTGCAGCTGCTGTTGCAAATTCTAAAGATTGCTCCATTGTATAATCACTTAATACTCCATGTAAAAATCCAGCTGCAAAGGAATCTCCTCCACCAACTCTATCTACAATATGCAAGTTATATTTTTTACTATTATAAAGCCTTTCACTATTGCATACTAATGATGACCACCCATTATCCGATGCACTTATACTTTGTCTATTAGTTGTTATTAAATATTCAAATTTATATTTTTCTATAACTTTTTTCATATTTTCTTCACTTATACATATTGAATAATCACCATTTATAAAATCATTTTCACCATCATTAAATGCTAACATCTTTGCTGCATCTTTTGGATTACCAAAACAAATATCTACATACTCCATCATTTCTGATAAAACTTCTTGCTTTTCACTAATTTCTTCTGTCCATAATTTTGCTCTATAATTTAAATCAAATGATACTTTTACATTATTATTTTTAGCACTCTTTAAAGCAGCTAATGTTATTTTAGCTCCCTTTTTACTTATAACTGGCGTTATTCCTGATACATGAAACAAATCAACACCATTGAATATTTCATCAAAATCAAATTCTGATACATCAGCTTCAGCTATTGCTGAATTTGCTCTATCATAAACAACACTTGATGGACGAATTGATGCTCCATTTTCTAAGAAGTAAATTCCTAACCTATCTCCACCTCTTGCAATATGATCACAATTAACATTAAATTTTCTTAATGTTCCAATAGCACATTCGCCTATTGCATTATTAGGAATTTTACTAACAAAGCTAACATTATGCCCATAGTTAGCTAAAGAAACTGCAACATTTGCCTCTCCTCCACCATAATTAATGTCAAATGATGTTGCCTGCATAAATCTTTCATTTCCTGGAGGTGATAGTCTTAGCATAACTTCACCTAATGTAACTACTTTAGCCATAACTCTCTCCTCCTATTTTTGTAGTAAATGGATAGCAAATCCACCAATTTCCTTTTTTAAATAATTTGAAATTAAATTTCCTTTTTCATTAAAGAACTTATTGTTTTCATCAATTTCATATCCTTTATTTTTCAAATAATATATAGCTCTATCTATATTATTAGTACCTATTGCTAAATGACCATGAGTACCTAAAAATTTATTCTTTAATGCTTCTATATACGTACCTGCAAATATAGCCGATTCCTTTTCATTGCTCTTAAATCCAAATAAATTTTCAAATGCTCCTGCTATTTCTGTAGAGCTTTCAGAATCTGTTGGATTAATTCCTACATGCAGTAATTCAAATCCTAGCATTTTTTCTACAGCTTCTCTTGTAAGCTTTTTAATTTCTTCAAAATTACCTGATTCTATTAATTCGGGTGTCACCATCCATGTTCCACCACAAGCAATTATCTTATTAAAGCTTAAATAACTTTCTAAATTATTAATGTTTATTCCTCCTGTAGGCATAAACTTAATATTTCCATATGGCGCTGCCATAGCTTTTATCATTTTTAATCCACCAGCTGCTTCTGCTGGGAAAAACTTAACTACATCAATTCCTAATTGGATTGCTTCTTCTACATCACTTGGATTAGAGCAACCTGGAACTATTAATACTCCTTTTTCATTACAATATTGAACTACTTTAGGGTTTAAACCAGGACTTACTATAAATTTAGCTCCTGCTTCAACAGCTTCATCCACTTGCTTAGTATTTAATACAGTTCCTGCCCCTACTAACATATTAGGATAAGCTTGTACCATTTGTTTTATTGATTCTTTAGCTGCAGTAGTTCTAAATGTGACTTCAGCACATGGTAGGCCACCTTCACATAATGCTTTAGCTAATGGAACTGCATCTTCAACCTTTTCTATTTTTACAACTGGTATAATTCCTGTTGATTGTATTTTCTTTAATATATCATTCATCCTCTCACCTCTATATTATTTATGTAGCATATTATTATTTCTATAGGTAAAGTTTATCATTTCAAAATATCTATTTCTTGTTGTATCATTACATAAATATTGCAAATTTTGAACTAATATATTATAATTCAAGTAAAATATGGAAAGGATTGTTTTTAATGAAGGAATATAATTCTTGTAGTGATTCAATAAAGAATTGTATTGATAATAAATATTTTTCTATTGCTCACTTGTACAAAGAAGAAAAGTCTATGTCTATGCATATACATGATTGTTATGAAATATATTACTCAATTTCTGGTGGTAAACAGTTTTTAATCGATAATAAATTTTATGATATTAAACCTGGCGATATTTTTGTAATAAATCAATTTGAAAGCCATTATATATCACAATTAGATAAAATAGTTCATGAAAGAATTGTTATTTCTATTTATCCAGAATTCTTAAAATCTTGTTGTACAAATAATACTAACTTAGATTTTTGTTTCTCTACTCGAGATAATAATTTTAGTCATAAAATCTCTTTAAATAAGGATGAGCAAAGTAGATTTATATATTTTATTAATAAAATTTTAGCTTCTGATGGATTTGGTTCTGATGTAATTGAACATGCTAGTTTTTTAGAATTGATGACTTTCTTAAATAAAATTTATATTAAAAATCATACTGATTTTACTGATAGCTTTTCTTATAAATATAACAACCAAGTTGATTCTATAATTGAGTACATTAATGATAATATTATGAATGAAATTTCTATAGATGATTTAGCTAATAATTTTTATCTAAGTAGCTCTTATATTTGTAGAATCTTCAAAGCTGCTACTGGAACTACTATAAATAAGTATGTTACTGCAAGGAGAATTTCTATCGCTAAGTCTTTATTATCTGATGGTGAAAGTGTTAATTCTGTTTGTGAAAAATGTGGTTTTAATGATTATAGTAACTTCTTAAAAACCTTTAAAAAAGCTGTAGGAATATCCCCTAAGAAATATTCAAATTTTAGTACTAGCTAAAAAATAAAGAGATTATCGGAAACTAAGTCTCCAATAATCTCTTTTTCTATTTATTATTTACTTCTTCATCTAAGAACTTTTCAATTCTCTTAAGCGCTTCAATTATGTTTTCCATTGATGAAGCATAACATGCTCTAATAAACCCTTCCCCACATTCACCGAAAGCATTTCCTGGCACTGCTAGTACCTTTTCCTTTAATAAAAGTTTTTCACAGAAATCATCTGATGTCATTCCTGTAGACTTAATACATGGGAATACATAGAAAGCTCCAAGTGGTTCAAAACAATCTAATCCAAGCTTTCTAAATCCATCAACAAGAACTCTTCTTCTTCTATTATATTCCTTAACCATCTTAGTAACACTTTCATCGCCATTTTTTAAAGCCTCAATGGCTGCAAATTGTGCTGTTGTTGGTGAACACATTATTGCATATTGATGAATCTTCTTCATAGCATCTAAAAGTATTGGATGTCCACATACATAACCTAATCTCCATCCTGTCATAGCATAAGACTTAGAGAAACCATTTATAACAAGAGTCTTTTCCTTAATTTCAGGGAAACTTGCTATAGATACATGTGGTTTATCATAAGATAACTCTGCATATATTTCATCTGAAATAACAATTATATCCTTGTCCTTTAATACTTCAACAAGTGGCGCTAATTCTTCTCTTGTCATTATTGCTCCTGTTGGATTATTAGGGAATGGTATAATAACTACTTTTGTTTTTTCAGTAATTGCTTCTTCTAATTCCTGCACTGTTAACTTAAAATCATTTTCTGCCTTAAGATTTATAACCTTTGAAGTAGCTCCTGTAAATGCTGTACATCCCTTATATGCAACAAAGCTTGGCTCTGGAATAATAACTTCATCTCCCGGTCCAACTAAGGCCCTAAGTGCAATATCTATCCCTTCACTACCACCAACAGTAACTAAAATCTCATCCTTTGGATTATACTTTAAGTCAAATTTTCTATATAAATACTTAGCTATTTCCTCTCTAAGCCCTATAAATCCTGCATTAGAAGAATAATGAGTATCACCTTGTTCTAATGAATATATTCCTGCTTCTCTAACATTCCAAGGTGTAACAAAATCTGGCTCTCCTACACCTAAAGATATTACCCCTTCCATTTCATTTACTATGTCAAAATATTTTCTTATACCTGAAGGAGGCATTTCCTTAACTTCTTTTCTAATCATATTTTCTAGCATCATATAAATATTACCTCCCTATTAGGACTTTTCTTTTCTTTAAATATAGTTCCATGATCTTTATACTTCTTTAATACAAAATGTGTTGCTGTTCCAATTACATTATCTTGTACTGCTAACTTTTCTGATACAAACATAGCAACTTCCTTCATTGTTTTTCCCTCAACTATAACCGTAAGATCAAAACCTCCTGAAGACATTAAATAACATGCTTTAACTTGATCAAATTTATATATTCTTTCTGCTACTTTATCAAAACCTTCTCCTCTTTGAGGTGTTATTTTAACTTCAATAAGAGCAGTAACTGTTTCTTTACCTGTATTTTCCCAATTTATAAGAGTAGTATATCCAGCTATTATGCTTTTTTCTTCATAATCTCTAATAGCTTCTCTAACTTCCCCTACAGTTTTCCCTGCCATCACGGCTATTTGCTCATCACTATATCTACTATTTTCTTCTAAAATCTCTAAAATTTCTTCCATAACTAGCCCTCCTTATAATAAAAAAAGCCCCATCCCTCTATAAAAAAGGGACGAAGCTATAAAATTCCGCGGTACCACCCTCATAAGTAAATCTCTTTACTCACTCAGTAAGAATACTTCTTAAACAACTCCTTATTCAATAAATTTAGTTGCAAATTCATATTCTATTCCTTATAACGTTAGGATATACGTCTTTACCTACATTAAGAGTATCTCTTAGTTCTCAGTAAGCGATTCAAAGGCTGCTTCATAAAAGTATTACTACTAAGTTACACCTAACCTTAGCTCTCTAAAAGTAATTACTTAAATTACTCTTCCTTATCATAATCTTTAATTTTATTTTATTAAAATAAAATCCAAACCTAAATTTGATTAATTAAATTTTTATCTTCATTTAATGAAATAAAATATTTCTTTTATAATATTATCTATTATATCTATTTTTAAGTCAATAAAAAACAACCTTATTTTACGTTTTTTTAATATATAATGTGAATATAAATTAATAAATTCTAAAATCTAATAACTTCAACAAGATTAAATACTTTATTCTCATATTCATACTTAAAAATACAACAATTAGGGAATCCTTTCTTAAGTTCGGTATTTACAAATTTATCATCATGCCAATTTCTTAAAAAATGATAGCAAGCTCCTGCATGAGATACTGCTAATACTATTTGATTATCTTCTTTTTCCATAATTTCAATACATGTATTTTTTAAACGCTGTTTTACTTCTTCTTGTGTTTCCCCACCATAGGCTTTAAAAAATGTTGCATATCCACCTGGAGTCTTTGGATTTAAATCTTCACTTTCCCCCTCAAATACACCAAAATCCATTTCTTTTAACCCCTTTAATCGTGTATATGTAACCTTATAATCAGTAACTATTTCTAATGTATCACAACTACGTTCTGATGTTGAACTATAATAATTATCAAATTTAATATCTTTTAAAAATTCACCTGCAACTTTTGCTTGTTCTCTTCCTAACTCAGTTAAAGGTGAATCACAACTTCCTTGTATTTTTCTTCTTAAATTAAATAAAGTTTGTCCATGTCTCATTAAATATAAAGTCTTTTTCATTGCACTCTCTCCCTTAAGTACACTTCAAATATTATTTTACTTAAATTTTACACATTGAAGTTAACTCCAAGTCAAGAATTTTATTTAAAAATTTATAGAGAAAGTAAATTCACTTTCTCTATAAAAACAAGTTATTCTTTTATTCTGATTCTGTCTATTTATAATAATTTACACCTTCATTTGTTAATCT
>OLPD01000919.1_pt1 | contig 17553 bp, 12 predicted proteins | sample 1672111 | NCBI WGS metagenome assembly OLPD01 (sample SAMEA3136646, study PRJEB25190) | human gut metagenome
GGTGGTGGATTTCAGATGAAGACAATAAGCAGGATTGCATATAGCAATGACAAAAGGAACAGGACAAGAAGTATACTGATCATGATGGCAATCTGTCTGACCACGATGCTGCTTGTTATCATCAGTACTGTGGGAAATGGGGTAATTCATTTACAGAAAAGTCAGGCGGCAGGATCATATGGAAGCAATTATGGTCTGTTTGTTTCCGCAGACGGATCGCAGTTAAAAGAAGTAAACCGCCGTGCGGAAATAGATGCTACAGGCACTATGTGCACCGAAGGTATCATAAAAGGCAATGAAAAAGGCGGGTTTGTCTGCATGGATGAGACTGCAAGAAAAATGCTTCCTTATAATAAAGAATATGAGTTGAAGGAAGGAAAGTATCCGGAAAAAATGCAGGAAATTGCCGCAGGAAGAGCATTTTTTCGTGCAATGGGGTATGGTGATGTAAAGATCGGAGATACGGTTACACTGGATTACCGCGCAGGGATGCAGTCAGAATATAAGCCGGAAGAATTTGTTGTCAGCGGAATCCTATATGATCGGGATGAGTATACCATCGAGGCATCTTATGTTGCTTTCGGGTCACAGGAGTTTTATGATGAGCACGTCGCAGAGAATGACAGACAGTATAATATTTATTTTACTTTAAATGATTCTGCAAATGTATCTATGAATAATATTGATTCGGTTATAAAGCAGATTGCAGCAGCTTGTGGGATCGAAGAAAAAAACGTTATAGTCAATGATCTCTATTTGCAATGGGTCTTGCAGCCGAGTTATGAAACGATTGCGGTATGCGGGGTTTTGATTCTTGCAATTGTACTTTTCTCTGTTGTGGTCATTTATAATATTTTTCAGGTCGGTATTGCCAACAAGATACAGGAGTATGGAAAAATCAAGGCTCTGGGAGCGACAAAAAAGCAGATGAAACAACTGATCTTCAGAGAGGGCATTTTTTTGACAATTTTTTCAATACCGGTTGGATTGCTTCTTGGTTTTCTGATTGCAAAATGCGGTTTTAACTGGCTGGTAGAACAGGGAAACCTTGTATCAACCGGAACTGGCTCTATGGGAGTCCAAAATCAGCAGATGCTACTGTTTTCCCTGCCTGTTATGCTTCTATGTATTTTCGTGTCATTTTTTACCGTTGCTTTGGCACTGCGTAAACCAATGAAAATTGTTTCACGGATTTCACCTATCGAAGCAACACGGTATTTAGAAAATGCAGAAACACAAAAAAAAGGAAAACGAAATGGCAGAAAAAATGTCACCGTGTTTTCTATGGCAATGGCAAATGTAACGGGTAATCCCAAAAGAACTATTGGTACCATCCTCACAATGGGGCTTTCCTGCGCATTGTTTGTGATTATCTCTAATTATGTGGGAAATATTGACACGGAGCATGAAGCACGTCTTTCCGTTAATCATGGACAATTTGAACTGCAGCTTGACTATTCTGCTGAGTATGATGAAAGATATCCGGAGAATAATCTGGATACGATTCTGACGGATGATCCATTGAATGATTCGCTGATTGAAGAAATCAAAAGCATTCCGGGAGTAACAGATGTCATGACGAGAGAGATTGTCTCTGTAAATCTGAACGGAACAAGATTTCCGGCTGATATTGTGAGTAAAAAGGATTTTGATTTTATGCGCCAAGAAGGGGATATTGGCTCTATGGACTATGATCAGGCGGTAAAGAATGGTGATATTTTCTTTGGCTGGTCAACGTGGATGGAACAAGATGGATATGCTCCGGGTGAATCCATTGCATTTGACTTTGAGAATGGAAGTGGAACCTATACCTATCAGGGAAAGATTGCAGGATCTTTTGTAAGTGCGGACACTTATCTTGTCATTCCGGAAGGTGTATATCGTTCCATGAATCCGAGAGGAACAGCCTATGGCTATCTGTGGGTGGACTGTGATAAAAAAGATGTGGCATCTGTAGAACAAAGTCTGAATACTTTGATTTCTAATACTTCGCATATAAAAATGGATACTTATCATGCGCGGTTACAATCTGCCGAATTTGCAAGCAGCATGATGAAGCTTGGCTGTTATCTGTTTATGGCTATTGTAGGACTCATCGGGTTTATGAATATGGCGAATACCATGATCATGAATATTACGACAAAAAAGCAGGAATATGGTATATTACAGGCTGTGGGTATGACAAATAAACAATTAAATTTATGCCTGCAGTTACAGGGACTGATTTTTACGGTTGGTACCATATGCGTAGCTTTGATCATTGGTCTGCCGCTCGGCTATGCACTTTTTTCCTATGCAAAACATAATGGAATATTTGGAATGAATATCTATCATGTTCCAATCGTACCAATTTTTATTATGATTTTTTTGGTCGGTCTGTTGCAGATTGTACTTTCCTGCGTTTTAAGCAGTAATCTGAAAAAGGAAACGCTGGTTGAAAGAATAAGGTATCAGGGATAGCAAGTAAATAGAAAATGCATAGCGCTTGTCACCAATATGGTTCAAAAGGGATAAAAATGTATGGACCAATATATAATTGATATGCTAAAAGATCATGCACAAAGAGTAATCGAATATCGCACTGAAATATCGAGATAGACAATTTATATATTTACATAAAAAATAGCAATTTGTCTGCATACACATGTTTGTGTTATATATACACCATCAAGTGCGTAAAGCACTAAGCGATGGGTAAAGAGGCTGCCGATGGAAATTATGGAGCATGTGGTGTATGGAATTGCGGCAGAGGAAATTGCGTCACTGATCGCGGATTAGGAACGTTAACTCAAATAAAAATCTTAGAAGCTTAGGCTTCTGGGATTTTTTATTCTATAGAAATGTGTCTCAAAAACATAAAAAAACATTGCTTCATCTTCATATGCAGAATAAAATTATTATATAAGCAACATATTCAAGTCGAGCAGCCGCGAGACTTGGCGTGTGATTATGGTCAGCGTAAGCTGACATATTTTTTACAGACTAGGAGGACATGCGCGTGGAAAGAATTGAACCGGCAATTGTGCCACAGAGAAGACTGAGCAATGGAATGGTCATACCTGGAATTGGCATGGGTACTTTTGGCAATGACAAGTATTCGTCTAAAGAGACGGCAGATGCAGTGTATAATGCGATCAAGGTTGGATATCGGCTGTTTGATTGTGCGGAAGCATATGGAAACGAGAAAGATATCGGGCAGTTCAAAGAGGTCATGTGCCGATTCCATTTTCAATTTACGAAAATGAGTATGCAGGAAATTTGCGTGCGGTAACCGAAGATTTTTTGACAGAGGATGAGATGGAAATTCTGCGCAAAGCAGATAAAAATCAAAGACTGATCAAAGGAAAGGTATTCTTGTGGGAAAGTGCCAAAGACTGGCATGATATATGGGATCGAGAGGACAAATAATGGATAACCCGCTCTTGTTGAGAGCCTTTTTTAATTATAACGCAAGAAGAAGCAGACGAAAAGGAGAAATATTTATAAATATTCGAGGAGGAAGAGTATGAAAAAACGAATACTATCAATACTATTATCGGTGGTTGTGGCAACGACCATTTCTTCCGCAGTTCCATTAAGTGTGAAGGCGGAAACAATTGTAGATCAATCTGCAGAACAATCGGCAAATACGACATACGGCAGTAATACAAATCCCGGAAAAGTCAATGCAAATGATATCAAAGAATGGAGAGACAAGGCGAATGAAAATGATGTATTACCAGGTTGGTATCATTTCAAAGGAGCAGATACAAACTGGCATAGGATAGAATTCTGGCCAGATAAAGAATATACAATGAAGGATTATGAATCAGACAAGATTCTTATGACTTTCGAATTGTGGAAAAAATCGGGCAATTCTTATGAAAAGATAAAAGAGATGGATCTTAATAAGGGCTACAAACAATTCAATTTTCATATGGATAAAGATACCGACTATTATGTTTATTTAGGCGGCGTAGATGACTGTTGTGGAAACTTTGAAATTAGAAGCCAAGGGAATATATATGATACAAGGGAAGGAATAGAGATACCTTCGAATGCACAGCAACTTAGTAATTCACAAAGCAAACATGTAGATGTATCTTCTGCGGAAGATATTCACTGGTTTAAATTTAAGGTACCGGAAAAAGGACGTTATAAGATTACCTATAAAGATACAAAAAACATGGCACGGTTGGATTTATTGAATGTATCCGAGAATCGTCTGGAATATCTGTCAGGGCGTGAGGTCGTGCGAGATGGGGTTTCTTATTATGATTTAAATGAAGGAACTGTATGTTACATTGCCTGTACAAGTTTTGAAGGAGCAACGTCATACAATGTTTCCATAAAGAAAATCAGTCAGACCCGTACCTATCTCAACAAAGAACATACTTTTGCGATACGAAAGCAAACAAAGGCTTCAACGATTGCAAATGCACAAGCCCAGACAAGTATTGAATATTTGAATAAAATTTATTCACCCAATCCATCATTTTCAACACGCATTGATCATGTGGATCAGAATGATATTGCAGCATTTAAAAAGATGGCAGGTATCATTACCAAAGGATGTACTACCGACAAACAGAAAGTAGATGCCATTGCAAAATGGGTAAAAAATAATATTACTTATGATACCAATACAAGTTCTTATTCTACCGCAGTCTTTAAGAATCGAAGAGGAGACTGTCAGGGAATGTCTTCGTTGATCGCAGACTTTTGCCGTGCATTAGGAATGCCTGCAGCATATGCATCTGGATGGAAAGCGGATCTTACAAAATGGACGATCGATGATCTGTATCATTCTTATGACCGCCACAAGTTTGCCGGGCATGGATGGGATATGATTTATTTCGATGGAAAATGGCATATGTATGATGTTTTATTTGATAACTATGATATGACAGATGCCAAAAAGATGGCAGACTTAGGATATTATTTTTGCTGGGTGGAAGGACTATCAATTGTGGGAAATGGTGTAGATCCAGCTTTGATTGGAATGGACGATTCGCTTGGAAGAACCATCACAGCCGCATACTATAAGGGAGATATTGTTACGCTTGACGGCGGCCTTTTATGCAATCGTGGAAATGATTATAGCGTAGATCAGGATGGAGAAGTATGCAGCTCAACATATGAAGAGGCTACAGTTGGGCTTTGCTCTATTTGGATGGAAGATTTATATTTTCCAACACTTGCATCGTTCCAGCAATATTATCCGTATAGTGATAGGTTAGGTAGGCATGATGGATTTAAGTATGAAGATGGAAGAAAAAATCCAGAAAGTGGTTATAATTATGTTGATGGATGGGTAAGCTACGGCAATGGTAAGTATTTTGCAGATCCTGATAGTGTTTTAAGAAATATGGATATCGGAACCATTGGCGGGAAAACATATTATTTTGATCAAAATGGTAAGAAACAGACTTTAAATATGAAAACAGATCAATATTATATGTACAAAGGACAACTTTACGTAAAAACAGGAGTAAGTGGACGAATTGTCACTACGGATATTGCAGGATCATATTTAGACAACCCCAAATATGAGATTGTATATGAATATGTGCAGGCCTTTGATGAAAAAGGGAATACGGTAGATGGAAAAACTTTGCTTAAGATTAATAGTGACAAGCATACAGTTACAACTTTGAAACCAGGGTATGTATGGTATACAATTGCTGTTCGCGAAAAAGGTGAAGAGGGCTGGATAACAACTGGTGATTCTATTATGTTTAATATTACAAATAAAGATAAGCCGGCATACAGCTATAAAGATTCAAAGGTTTCATCCGAGGAACACCCAAAACCAAATGTGACACCAAGCACGGCACCAACAATCAAAGCAGTATCTCTATCCAAAACATCTTATACTTACGATGGAAAAGTGAAAAATCCAACGATCAAAGTATACAATACAGAAGGCAAACAGATTTCTTCCAAATATTACACAGTAAAGAAGTCATCTGGCCGTAAAAATGTTGGTAAATACAAATATACAATAACATTTAAAAATGGATACAAAGGGAAAAAGATAGTTTACTTCACGATCAATCCAAAATCAGCAAAGCTGTCCTCGCTCAAAAGAGGATTAAATGGATTTACAGCAAAATGGGGAAAAGTAGCTACGCAAGCTTCTGGATATCAGATTCGATACAGCATGAAATCTTCCATGGCTAAATCAAAAATACTGACAGTCAAAAACTACAAGACGATATCCAAAAAGATCACACGTCTTAAGAAAAAGAAAAAATATTATGTTCAGATCCGTACATATAAAACAGTGTCCAAAGTAAAATATTATTCTGGATGGAGTGGCAAGAAAACGGTTGTGACAAAATAAAAAACAATCTTCTTGTGTTTACGTGTCACGAGTTATATACTTAAAATGTTAGAATTTATGAGGAGGATATGCCATGAGAAAGATGATGAAAAGGGCAGGAGCGGTAGTACTTTCGCTTGCTGTAGCAATGTCGATGTTATTTTCATTAGCTGCATTGCCACAGATGAAAGTATCTGCTGCCGGAGAAATGAGTCGGTTGAAGAAGTGGTCGTTGGTCGCAGCAATGCTTGGTGATGACGTTTATTTCACGGAAAAACCAACAGATGAAACAGCTGCAAGCTATACTGCAGCAGAATATTTTTGGGATGATGTGAAATCAGTTTCTGCAGATGATTTTTGCGATCAGGTAAAGAATACTTTTGCAGGAGCGACAGATTTTGATGAATCGAAATTGGCAAATATCGGAGAAAATGATTTCTTTTCCTATGACAGTGCTACGCAGGAAGTGACAATCAAAGGAGTATATGGTGGAGACTCATTGCAGTGCATTGAGCTTGGACAATCAGAAGACGGAAACGATGACTATGGTGTCTGGGTTGATCCTGAAGAGCCAGATCTCAAACCATACTATACAATATTAGAGTTTAATGATGACGGTGCAATTGTATCCTATAAGAAACTCTCAGATGAGGCAGTACAATTTACATTTGATGTTGGTTTGAAAAATGAAGATGGAGAAGTGACAAATAGCCTCATAACAGAAACTAACAAGGTGTTCATTCCGAAGAATTGTACAGCAAAGTTCAGCTACTGGATCACGATCAAAGCAGATGAAGATAAGATGCCGGTAGAATTCACAAGTGATGGTGTATTGGGAGATATTTTCGCACTGGATCTTACAAGTGCTTCGCCAAAGATTGTAAGCACAGAGGATGACATACTTTCAACAGAAAAAACAGGTTCTACCCAAATTACTTATGAAATTACATCTCCGGAAACAGGAGTTACATTGTTCAAACAGACGTTACCATGTACTTGTTTTGAACTGTCGGTAGAAGGATGTGATTCGCCGTACGGGTGGATTAACATGCTTCCGAAAGAAAGTATGACGCTGAAAGCCAATATTAAAGGATACGACAGTAAGAAAGTTACATATATGTGGAATTCAATGGCATATAATATTGCCCAGGGTGGATCTACTTGTACGGTAAAAGCACCATCTTCTCTTGGCGAAGGTACAGTAGATATCTCTCCATGTTTTGACGGAGAACCTGTGGAATATTCATACGAGCAAGCTGTGAATGTTAGAAACTGCAAATTAGCTGTTTCTATCAATGATATGAAGACATTTAAGAAAGCAACAGAACCATTAAAGGTAGGAGAAACTTATTGGCTTAACTTGGGTGGTGCAGACTGGGGCTGGAACTATAAGAATGGATCTCATACATTCTATAAGATCAAGCTTTCACAAAACGGTAAAACACTTAACATTGATGACAATGAAAAGGGTTTGAAATCAGATTTTGCCAATATTGGTATTGGTGCCGGCGGAGGTGTACCAAACCGTATTCTGACTCCAAAGAAAGCGGGAACATTGACAATCACCGGAACGATTTACCGCAATGGAAAAGCTTTCAAAACTGTGACAAAAAAGGTTAATATCACAAACAAAGTTTCAGTTAAGATGACAACTCTTTCCAGCGTGAAAAATGTAAAAGGCAAAAAGATGCTGGTAAAATGGAAAAAGAATACATCCGGAAATGGTTACCAGATCCAGTATTCTACAAGCAGTAAATTTGCCAAAGGAAATAAGACAAAGACAATCAGTAAAAATAGTACAACAAGCTGTACGATCAGTAAGCTGAGCAAAAACAAGACATACTATGTACGTATCCGCACTTGTAAGAAAGTTGCGAAAAAGACATACTACTCTGGATGGAGTACTGTAAAAAAAGTAAAGATTACAAAGTAAAAGAATGAGATGCGAAAAGGATTTCCAGGAGGTTTCTGGAAATCCTTTTTTGCATATGTGCGCCTAGCGGCGCACGTTTCTAACGGGTTAAAGTCCCGAATCCACCCGGTAGTGAGAAGGATATAGCCGACTAACTCATGGACAAATCTCTGGTCTGACGAACAGAAATCTCATATGAGGTTATGCATGGGGGTACCACTGCTTGACATTAATGCGTGAAGTAACATAGTCTATTTAACATGATATATTATGCATTTTGCAAAATGCAAATAAAAGATGAAAACGGAAGGTAGTCAAGGGAGAAAAGGTAGTACTGGTAGAGAAAGGCGCGACCAAGCGAAGCGGGGGTGGCGCGGTTATAACAATTGCGAGTGCATTATTGTTGGTATTATAAATGAAAAATAAATGACAGGAAGAGGTGTCAGATGGTTCTGGCATCTTTTTTTATTGCTAGTGATTGTGTTATACTGGACTTGTTTAACTGGAGATAGAACTTAAACTATAAAATAAAGTATAAAACGAAGGAACAGTCATATGAGTGAATATATAACGACTTATACAGGAATACATTTTAAACCGACAGAACCGGAACCGGAGCTAATCCGGGTGGAAGACATTGCGCATGCGCTCTCGATGATTTGCCGGGGAAATGGACATGTGCATACATTCTGGTCGGTGGCAGAACATTGCATCTGTTGTGCGAAGGAAGCGGCAGCCAGAGGTTTGCCGGACCGCATGGTGCTTGCGTGCCTGCTTCATGACGCCAGCGAGTGTTATATGTCGGATGTCCCGACACCTTTTAAGAAGCAGCTCCCGGAGTACGAGGAGCGCGAAGAACGTCTGCTTCGCATGATTTATGAGAAATTTCTTGGCTCGGCATTGACGGAAGAAGAACAGGAGCAGTTAGATAAAATTGATCATGCTCTGGTCTTATATGATCTGGAAGTGCTACTGAAAGAAAAACAGCAGGAGAAGAAGCCGGAGCTTCGCATTGAGCTGGATTATACGGTGTGTTCGTTTGATGTGGCGGAGGCAGAGTATTTGCAGATTTTCAGGAAGTATTATGAAAATCTACAGAGAGACAAAGGAAGATCATGAGTATAAAAAATAAACAGGATGAATTATAAAGGAGATATACTATGAACGCAAAACGAGTGATTGCACTTATTGCGGCACTGGCAATACCGGTGCTATATATCATTACAATAATATTATTTATGATAGGAAACGATTATGCCAATCTGTTTCTGGCGGTGTCACTGGGAGGAACATTTTTCCTGACACCGGTCATTTTTCTGCTGACGAGAGTGCCAAAAGATATCGGAGAAGTGAGCGGAAACATTGCAGATATGTTAAAGAAAGATAAGGAAGAGTAACGATGAGTGATTTTACACATTTTAACAAGCAGGGTGAAGCCGTTATGGTGGATGTTAGCGAGAAGAAAGATACAGTAAGGGAGGCAACAGCGTCCGGACGGATACGGATGTCAGAAGAGTGTTACCTGAAAGTAAAAAATGATGATATGAAAAAGGGAGATGTGCTGGGTGTCGCGCGTATTGCCGGAATCATGGGCGCTAAGAAGACTTCCGAGCTGATCCCGCTGTGTCACATATTAAACTTAAGTAAACTGGAAGTGGAATTTATCTTCAATGACAATACTTTTGAAATTGAGACAAGGTGCACAGCGAAGACAACCGGGAAGACTGGTGTGGAAATGGAAGCGTTGACCGGGGTAAATGTCGCTTTGCTTACGATTTATGATATGTGTAAGGCAGTGGATAAGGGAATGGAAATAAATGAAGTACATTTGCTGCGCAAATCCGGCGGCAAAAGTGGAGTGTGGGAGAGACAATGATTGAGATAAACATACAGAAAACATTGGGCAGATTTCATCTGGATATGCATGTGAAAAGTAATAGCAAAAGAATCGGCATCCTTGGCGCAAGTGGCTGTGGAAAAAGTATGACATTAAAGTGTATTGCGGGGATAGAGACACCGGATCAGGGGAAGATTGTACTGGAAGAGCGGATTTTGTATGACAACACTCAGAAGATTAACATCAAACCGCAGAAGAGAAAGATTGGTTATCTTTTTCAGAATTATGCGCTGTTTCCGACGATGTCTGTGCGGAAAAATATTATGGCAGGACTTCGATGCAACCAGGAAGAGCAGGAAAAAATTGCGGATCAGATGATCGAGAAATTCCAGCTGACCGGATTGGGAAACAGACTTCCGGGGGAACTGTCCGGCGGGCAGCAGCAGCGAGTGGCGCTGGCAAGAATTATGGCATATGAACCGGATGCGATTTTGCTGGATGAGCCATTTTCAGCGCTGGATGAATTTCTGAAAGATAAATTGCAGCAGGAACTGATGGAAATGCTGGAAGATTATCCGGGTACGGTTATTTTAGTGTCTCACAGCAGGGATGAGATTTATCGTTTCAGTGAAGAACTTGTCATTATAGACAAGGGAAAAGTGGTATGCGCCGGAAAGACAGAAGAGATTTTTGCATACCCGGAGTGGAAAGAAGCAGCGAGATTGACCGGGTGTAAAAATATCACGAAAGTAATCCGTGAAGATGCCCATCATTTACAGGTGCCGGCATGGGAAATCTGTCTTGCACTGAAGCAGGAGATATCGGAAGAAATCCAGTACATAGGAATCCGCGCACATGACTTTGTGCCGGTGTGGGATGAGATTTCAGATGAAGGAAAGCGGAATCAGGAGAAAGCGAATGAAAATTTGAATAACAACCGGATCCCGGTGAAAATTGAAAGTGTAGCAAAACTTCCATTTGAGCACAGATTTTTTCTGCGGATATCCGAGAAATGCCGGGAAGAAAATGTAGAAACAGAAGCAAGCGAAAATGTGTGCTGGTTTGTGCAGCGCGACCAGTGGAAAATGCTGGAAGAGCGAGGCCTCCCGGCATGGCTTTATCTCCCGGAGGAGAAGATATTATTATTAAAATAAATATCAGAGTGTTGTAAGTACTTTCTGTTGATTTGCGTTGTATCAGGATTATGCGTCGGGACGCATGTGTGTCTGGCTTGAATCTGGTTTTATTTTATTGGGGAAGGCACTCTCCGACAAGTACACACAATTAAGTGGTGTAGTGCCCTGGAGGAAACGATTGCGTGTTTATAAGGGAAATCGGAGTCTCTGAAATACAAAAAATTTAAGAAGGTGATGGAAAAACAGATGGGAATATTGGATAAAAGAATCGAATGTGTTATCATAAGCATGTAGCGAAAACTTCAAGGATTATGAATATTCGGAGAAGGATTACGTGAGTGCAAAGCACAGAGCGATTTGCTGACCGGGATGAAACGGTTCGGTGAATTGAAGAAATCAATTGGAAGTGTGTCGCAGAAAGTTGAGTATTCCCTGACGAAACTTGGGTGGAGCCTGCAGCCGATCCTGGATGCCATGAAAGACTGGGGCGAAGACTATAAGAGCAGTCTGGAGAAAAAATACGAAAATCATAAAAAGATATGATTTGTCATTTGGAGGTTTTACAATGGAAGAAAAGTGTTACAGTAAAGTACCGGTATTTGAAAATGGAATGGCTCAGCCAGTATTTCCATTTACCGATGGGAAAAGCGGAGAAAAATACGATGCGAAGATATCTGATACTGTGAGATATTGTGTTTATGTTGAATCCGATTATGATATGGACGGAGACGGAAAAAGAGATCTTGTCAAAGCATTGATCCAAGTTCCGCGAAGTGCTGTAGAGGGAAATTATAAAGCACCTGCTTTATTCGAGGCGCGTCCGTACTGTGCCGGTGTGCAGGAAGACGGATATCAGCATATGAAAGATGTAGCGGAGAAGGAATACCGCAAATTTGATATGGAAGAGTTGAATCACAAGGCAGATCCGCGTGTACCGACTGGTTCTGTCAGTGCAATGGAACTGGCACTTAAAGCAGATCCGTCTGACTGGTATTACCCGGATAAAGGGAACAACAACAGTATGGTTTACGAGAATTTAGAGAATTTCAACTATTATCTTGTGCGTGGATTTGCAGTGATTGTCAGCGCAGGATTTGGTGCACTCGGCTCAGATGGATTTAATTTTGTCGGTTCAGATTTTGAAAGAGATGCTTTCAAATGTGTGGTAGAATGGCTGCACGGAGACCGCACTGCTTACGCAGACCGCACAGGAACAACCGAGACAAAGGCAGACTGGTGCAATGGAAAAGTTGCCATGACTGGAAGATCTTATGCAGGAACAATGCCATTTGCAGTGGCAACAACCGGTGTGGAAGGTCTTAAGACAATCGTTCCGGTTGCAGGAATCGCAGACTGGTACACACAGCAGAATATGCAGGGTGCACAGCGTTACTGGCCAAAAGAGATGTTAAATAGTTTTCTGGCTTACTACTGCTCCAGCCGCTATAATGACGAGACATTATCCGAAAAGCAGCTGGATGATATTGCTGCATTTCATCACGAATTAAGTTTGCAGCAGTTAAAATGTGGATTTGACTATGATCCGAAGTTCTGGGGAAGCGGAAATTATCGCTTAAATGCAGATAAGATCAAATGTAGTGCTCTGATCGTACAGGGATTGAATGATGAGAATGTTTCAACGAAACAGTTTGAGATGATGTACCGTTCTTTCAAACAGGCAGGACAGACGGTGAAGACAATCGTGCATCAGGGACCACATATCACACCGACTATGCCGAATAAAAATTACGGTATTTTGCTCAATGGTCAATTCTATGATGACGTTGTAAATAAATGGATTTCTCATTATCTGTTTGATGTGGAAAATGATGCAGAAGAGATGCCGGAAGTTCTGGCACAGACGAACTATGATCAGAAGAAGTGGGAAACAGAAAAGTCATGGCTCGTAAGTGACAGCATGAAGCTTAACAGCGCTGAATCGGGAGAGGCAGTGATCGATACAGACTGGGAGAAAGCCGGAATCAGTGCAGAAAACTTCGATGACGTGATGGGTGTTACATCTACCAACATGGGCAAACGTTATGTGACAGCACCATTTGAGAAAGCTGTTACAGTGCAGGGTACTGTGTGCCTGAAGATGAGAGCTGCGTTAAAAGACGGAGATGCGGAATGTGATTTCCATCCGGAGAACAGAAATGATGCAGATACACTTACGATGAAGCTTGGAAACTCAAAAATTTCCGGTAAGATGGATGATGTGGAAGTTGCAGTTCTTCTCTGCGATGTGTGTGATGAGGAATTTGACAGCATTCAGACAGTTGATCCGGAGAGAAATATTGTTCCGGTAGAGGTCGTAAAAGAAGGCGGCATTGTAAATGGCGGAGATCTTCCGGCATTTGATGAAGCTGAATTTAAGACAGTACATAAAAAATACCGTGTGATCACAAGAGCATTTGCAGACCTGTGTAACCCGGAAGCAGGATACGAACCGGAGACAGCGCAGAACAGTATTGAACTTAAAAAGGGTGAATATCACGATTATAACATTTATCTGAATGCGACCAGATATACGGTGCAGCCGGGACATAGCCTTGCGATTGTAATTGCAACAGAAGATCCGGTAAACTGCCTGATCCATAAGACTTACAGTGTTGCAATCGATAATGCATCTGTGAAAGCGGAAGTACCTGTGACAAAAGCAGCAGAGGACAGAACATTAACTCTGAAATAGCAGAAGCGATTGTCTTAGATATGTTATGATGATGTGTTATAAGATGAGATGTAAATGAAAGAGATGCCAGGAAAGTAAGATAATGCTTTCCTGGTAAAAATCAAAGAATATTTTGGAGTTGAGAGTTGCATTTTCGACGGGAATTTGTTAAAATAATTAACCGTATGAAAAATAAATAAAGATTTTGGTATTAATTGGAAACGACACAAGTGTATGCTTGATTAACGAACAACACAAGTGTCTTTTTTGTACCCATTTTAAGAATTTATGAGAGAAAAGGAGAACAAACAATGCCAAAAACTTTATTTCAAAACATTTTTTTTACACTGATGATGTCATTTTTGATGGTCTACGTCATGGTCTGTTACAATATCGCACTGAACATGGGTGGAATGAGCAATGAAATTTTCCTGATGGCTTTTGCAGAAATGAAAATCATGTGGCCGGTTGCATTTTTACTGGAATTCTTTGTAGTAGATAAGATGGCACATGCCCTTGCGTTCCGTATTGTGACACCGAAGGACAGACAGATTGTAATCGTGCTTGCAATTTCTGCAATGATCGTATGCATTATGTGTCCGGTTATGAGTCTGATCGCGACAGTACTTTTCAAAAATGCAGGAGCAAATGTGCTTGCAACATGGTTTGAAACAACATTTTTTAATTTCCCGGTTGCATTATTCTGGCAGATTTTTTACTGTGGACCGTGTATTCGTTTTATTTTTGGAAAATTATTTCCGGAAAAGGAAAATGCATCAGATGCAGTAGGTGCGGAATCATAGAGAAATGTTATAATTAAGAAATACAACGGGGCTGTCGCGCTAGTAATCATTAAAGCGCCAGCCCCGTTTATTAATATATGATTATATTATTTGCCAAGTGCGAGCTTACCCATTGCATCTGCCTGAAGGATAGCATCATACAGTTCAACCGGCTGTACGTCGCCGGCAAGATTGTGGATGGTTTCACCTGGTACACAAGCATTTTTGGCGATTGTTTCAACCTGTTCTGCAGCAGTAACTCCAATTTCTTCAAGTGTAACAGGAAGACCGACTTCCATACAGAAATTCTGTACTTCTTCAAATTCTTCTTTTGGAACACCTTCCAGAATAAGCTGAACCAATGTTCCGAGTGCAACGCAGCAGCCGTGGTCGGCATGTGCGATTCCAAGAGAAGTTACACCGTTGTAGAAAGAGTGTGCAGCGGCACAGTTTACATTATCAGCACCAACACCGGAAAGATATACATTTGCCTCTACAATATTCTCCAAAGCAGGAGTAACAGCATGTATTTTGCATGCTTCTACAGCCTGTTTACCATATTCACGAAGTGTGTCATAACACAATCTTGCAAGTGCTTGTCCGGCTCTTGTGATTCCAGTGCCTTCCAGACTGGCAGATTCAGTACGGATAGAAGCACGACCTTCAAAATAAGTTCCGAGTGCATCGCCCATTCCTGCAATGAGGAATTTTACCGGCGCATTGGCGATGACCGTTGTATCAACCATGACTGCATCAGGATTGGTAGGATAGAATAAATATTTATCAAAACTATGATCGTCGTTGTAAATAACGGAAAGTCCGGTACATGGTGCATCAGTTGCAGCAACTGTAGGAACAATAACGATATGTTTTCCCGAATAGTATGCAGTTGCTTTTGCTGTATCGACTGCACTTCCACCTCCGACAGCAACAACAGTGTCTATTTTGTCTTCTTTTACAATGTCTTGCATTTTGGCTATTTCACCTTTGCTGGAAATGCCGCCGAAAACTTCATAACGTCTGTAGTCGTCTAAATCTCCAAAACTCTGCTCGATTTTATCGTGGCAGGCTTTATATCCGCTCCGGGAACAGACAAATAACCATCTTTTTCCCATATAGCCCATTTCTTCCTGAAACTTCAAAAGTGCATCTCTGCCCTGTACATATTTGAGTGGTTCACGCATTGCTCTAAGTCTCTCCATCATGATCAGTTACCTCCTGAAATTATATATATCTTTTTGTTGCCGTCTATAGTATAGCACAATTTCAAAAAAGTGTGATATTTTTTTAACATATTAATTAAAAAAATAACGATGAGTTTAATGTGATAAAGTGTTAAAATTGGGACGGGGCTTTTCTAGAAAGCCCCGTCCCAATTTTAGTTTTACTGCATCTCTTCTGTATAGATTGAATAGACTTCTTTCTGATTAATCAGTTCCTCCAGAGTTTCTTTATCCGTAACGGCTGCGTATCCATAGATGTGAAGTCCGTGTTTCTTCACATAGGATTTCGCCTGTGCAAGTATTCCGGCATTAAAAGTTCCGGTATTACCGGATTCGGACATCATCTGTACAAATTTTTCCTGATCGGTAAGGTAATTTAAAAGGCTCAGAAAATGCTGCTTCGCATATTTTCCTTTGTATAGATTTTTAATTGCACTATCTGTTTCATCAATCCAGCCATCTTTATTGATCTTACATCCCGGAAATAAATTAGGATATTTCTTATCATTCCATGCAATCGGACTGAAAGGATTGCATACGAAACCGATATTTGGGGTATGGAGTGTATAGGATGGATCACCATCTAAAGAATCAAATGCATTTGTCTGCACACCGCACCATACTTCGTTGAGCTTCTGCTTTTGAATATATTTTGCAAAAGAAGGATAATCCATAATATTTTCCAGAGATACATAAGCTAAGTACATTTTACGTGAATCCAGATCTTTGATGTAAGCTTTTGAATCTTCTTTGTTTCCACCGGCGCTTGTGGAAATAGATTCGCCTTCTTTCAAATCTGCAACTTTTTCCATGTATGCAACATTTTCAGAAGCAGAAGAGGTTTTTGACTTTGCATCTGCCTGATTCCAGAAAAATGAATTGCCGACTGGTATTTTTAAAACATTGCTGTCATAGTAATGGATTTTTCCGCGTGTAATATAACCGGAGACGTCTGTCATCGTTCCGGTCATGCTGTAAGTCTGTGGAATTGTAAAATTATAATCGCCATATCCTTTTGATTCCACGGTGGCAGAAACTCTGCGCTTACCCGGAAGAAACAGTTCTGTGTAAGCTGCCATATCCCGGCTGAGCTGTGTCTGGGTGGATTGACCGGCCTTGGCTTCTTTGGCAGGATTATAATAAAATCTGGAAACGACTGACGGCAGGCAAAATTGTATAAATAACACCAGTACAAGTGTGACTGCAAGCACAGCGAGTCCAAGCTTGCGGAAAGCACTTCGGATAGAGCGGTTGACGACTTTGATAAAATCGGTATCGTCTTTTTCCGTAAATACATCGCCGAATTCCGGAATTTCCTCTTTTTCATAAAGATAATCACCAATAGCTTCCTGACGCTCAATGTCCTGTTCTATTTTTTTTTGCTGTTCCAGCTCAAGTTCGCCGGCTTTATATAATTCAATTAATTCACGATAAGTCATCTTGTTCCCTCCTGATATGATATAAGATATTTTTTGAGTTCTTTTTTTGCACGATAGGCAAGCATTTTCACGCTACCGGTAGTGAGCCGTAGCATGGCGGCAATTTCTTTCTGGGAAAAATCTCCAAAATATTGTAAAAGAATGACTTCTTTCTGCTGTCCTTTTAAATGGTGTATCGCTTTCCAAAGCTGTTTTGTACTTTCTTTTTGTAAAATTTCTTCCAGAACATCCTCTTTGATAAAATGTTCC